>Ga0180433_10006882_pt1 | contig 14715 bp, 16 predicted proteins | sample SS_ome_8_FD_132980 | JGI IMG/M metagenome (GOLD analysis project Ga0180433, IMG submission 132980) | Hypersaline lake sediment archaeal communities from the Salton Sea, California, USA - SS_1_D_1 metaG | ecosystem: Environmental > Aquatic > Non-marine Saline and Alkaline > Hypersaline >... | reverse complement strand
TTAAAGGAGAATCTATGAGAAAACGTAGATCTCCATTGACTCATTCCGGCCACAAGGTGATATAATGAAACTACAGCGTCGCTTCGCTCTAACTAGTGACCGGATATCTCCAGAATCGGTGGCTAGATTAATCGGAATATGCAGCCATTATTAATGAAAGAGAAGAAAAAGCAAGAATGCCAGGTTCTATACAGGTCGGAAACAGAATTTTATTATATCCATGTTTTGTTAATCATATGGAAAATTGTATTACTGAAACACGTAGGTTACTGAGACTATTAGAAAAAATTTCGGGGGATAAACAGTCTCCTTTTATAAATAAAGAAATGAGAAAATTTATAAATTCAATAAGTGGAGATATAGTTGGTATTAGAGATGCAGTAGAGCATATTGATGACAGGATTCATAAAAATTATTTTGGAGAAAACGCTCCTCTAATGATTCAACTTTCAAAAAATGGAGATACAATAAAAATAGGGGAAGACAAATTGGCTTTGGAAGACTTGGCTCTCGTATTAAGGAAATTACATATAATCTGTTGGAAATTGCTAAAGATGCCAGAAAAATAATTTTAATCGCTATTTAAATAATAGAAGCACCTCTCTTGACTTCAATTAAACTAAGGAATATAAATAATAACTCGTGGGCAGTTCAGCATTGATAAATCAAAAACGCCTATTCAGGATAAACTCATGGAAGACCTCATAAAAAAGCTCCGTCAGTTCGCCTTTGACCGTGACTGGGAACAATTCCATTCCCCCAAAAATCTCGCCATGGCTTTAGCTGTTGAGGTCGCTGAAATACTGGAACATTTTCAGTGGCTTACAGAAAAGGAAAGCCGAAATCTTCCTCCGGATAAATTAGAAAAAATAAAAAAAGAAATAGGAGACGTCCAAATCTATCTTGCCCGGCTTGCGGACCAGCTTGGGTTTTCTCCCATAGAAGCCGCCAAAAAAAAACTCAAGCAGAACGCTAAAAAATATCCCCCTGAAAAAGCCAAAGGTTCAGCAAAAAAATACACAGAATTTGAAAAATGAGACTTTACGCAGGAACATCCGAGCAGTTCATAACGGATACAGTCCAAAACCAGATCGCTGAAAAACTGCGCAGGGCCTTTTTTGATTATTTTCATTACAAACCTTCAAAAGGAGAAGTGAATTCATGGAGAAACTCCTTAAAGGCCATGACTCTTGTTTTTCAAAACGCCGCTCTTAAAGACCATGGTGTGATTCTTGAATATCAGCTCCCTCTCACATCCCTGCGTCTGGACTGTCTTGTCACAGGACAGGATTTAAACAATAAAGACAACGCCGTCATCATCGAGCTAAAACAGTGGGATAAATGCCAGCAGGCTGACGGAGAAAACGAAGTCATCACTTGGGTAGGCATGGGACAAAGAGAAGTGCTCCACCCCTCCGCTCAAGTAGGCCAGTATAAGATGTTTTTAAAGGACGGTCGTACGGCCTTTTATGAAGGGGAGATCGCCATAATATGGGATTTAGTGTGTAGAAGTAGACATAAATGCATATAATTACTCATAAGTACAAATAATTGTAGACTTTTAAAAACATTTGATTTATAATATAAATCAACGGAGAATAAATTTGACGGATGGGTAAGAAGCGCCATCAAATATCAGTACTTCTGGACCATGCAGAATTTAAGCGTTTCGAGCTTTTTTGTGAAAAACAGGGTTATAAAAAGAGTACTCTAATTGCGCGCCTCATAAGAGATTATCTGAATTCAAAGGGGTCTGTAAAGAATAAAACGCCTCAAAAAGGATCATAATATGGAGGAGAACAGTTTTGAGTCGAGATGACTGGAGAGAACAAGATGGGATTCGAAGTGATGGGTCTCAATACTCAGATTCTATTGCTTATAAAACGGATCTCGGTTTAATGTTAGAAGCTACAATCGAAGAGGGGTTAATGCGACCTCCTTTAGATTCATTGAAAGCAAAAGTTAATCTTATTTTTACATCACCACCTTTTCCCCTCACAAAGAAAAAGAGGTATGGCAATTTAAGGGGCGCTGCCTACCTTAAGTGGATGACAAAAATTATTAAACGGCTCGCTAGACTAATCACACCAGATGGTTCCCTCGTTATTGAGATCGGAAATGCCTGGGAAAAAGGTCAACCTGTAATGTCAACGCTCCCAATTGAGACATTGCTGGCTGTTCTCAAAGGTGCAGACTTGTATTTATGCCAGCAATTTATTTGCCACAATCCTGCCCGCTTGCCCGGACCTGCACAGTGGGTAAACATTGAACGGATCAGAATAAAAGATTCGTTTACACATGTATGGTGGATGTCGCCTACGAATAATCCTAAAGCGGATAACAGAAATGTTCTCATTCCTTATAGCAAAAGTATGCGCCGCCTGCTAAAGAAAGGGAAATATAATGCCGGAACACGCCCATCAGGTCATCGTATTGGTGATGAATCCTTTTTAAAGAATCACGGAGGCGCTATTCCTGCAAATGTACTCTACTATGCCAATACATCTTGGAACGTAGACTATAGCAAATGGTGCCGGGAAATTGGAGTTCCGCCTCACCCTGCAAGAATGTCACCTAACCTTGCTGAGTTTTTCATAAAGTTTCTTACAGATGTTGGAGACTTAGTGCTAGATCCTTTTGCTGGGAGTAACACAACTGGGGCGGTTGCAGAAAGCCTGGGAAGAAAATGGATTGCGATTGAACCTAAAAGTGATTATGTGTTAGGATCTTTGGGACGTTTTAAGCAATTGAGCCTTGGCTTTAAGAGAGATAAAACTAAAAATGAAAAATGATATATAACCTCACTACTTATAGTCTTCTTCTTCAGCAGCTATATTTACGTCGGGATCAACCGCGACAAGAACGGCATCTGCTAAGCGGCGCATTTCAGCTTCAAGATAATTTTGAGGAGGTTTCTGGTTATCTTCTGAAAGCAGATGAGTTATTTGGTATTCCTGCAGCCAGAGCCCACAAGCTACTGGAAAGAGGTATCGGTCAGCTCTAGTACTGATCTGGTCTTCTGTTAGTTTGCGTCCTTTAAGTGCATTATCAAGCCCGATGTAGTTTCGATTTACTGCTATTATTGTAGAATCTGTGTCTTCATGAACACGACCTATAATTTTCGCATCCATTTCAAAATCATCCCAATCTTCCCGTTTTACCCATCTAATTTCTGGACCTGTTTCTGGTTCACTACCTCCTTTATCTTTCTTCTGTGCAGTGCGCTTCTCAAGGACCTCGATAGAGATTTCGTCCTTAAGGAGACCACTAGGAGTTATCAACTTTGCATTCAAAATATAAGCACCGAGTTGGGCATGTTCTTCAGCTTCAATAATCCATCGGGACTGTCCTCCCATTAAGGAACTTCTAGATATAACTCGTAAGTTTTCAGGATCTGGGCCCTCGAAAGATATTTCAAGGAAGCTATCATTCTTAGGAAGATATTGGTTTTTTGCATTTATTTCGACAACAACATGTGCTCGTTCAGCTTGACGAATCTTGATTTGCTTTTTTCTAAATCTCAAATATGATGGATCGTTTGGAAGATGTGCATCGGAGATATCTCGGGGCTTGCCTGGTTTTCCAAGCTTCTTTTTAGGGTTAACTCCTCCATTACCACCTGGGATACTCGTGCCTTTTCTTTTTCCTTTGCCTGTTTTCGAAAACTCCTCAAGTTTGTGTTTTATGAATTTTCCTAATCGGTTACGAATCTTTTCATTTGCCACAGCTGTTGATTTCTTTAAAATACGTTCTTTTTCTTCATAGTTAAGTAATTTGAGATGGGGATCATTGCTAAGACTGTATGCAAGAGTTTCGTACAATTTCATTCGGATTCCGCTTTTTCTCCCTCGTTCTCGTGTAGAGGCAAAAAGTTCTGCTTTAGCAGCCCCAGTAAGTTCTGTTGCATCGATCTGAATGATCATAAGCTTATAGAGAAAAGAAAGATTGGCGCGTGTCTTGATCCAATAGCGCTCTTCAGCATCGTGACGCTGGCCATGGAGTGTCATAGAGACTGCGGATTTCGCATCAACGTAGCTACCTGTTGGATCTGTCTTCGAATCGGAGCCTAATGGACGCCGGAGAACCCAGTATTGAACAACTGGAGCACCATTTTCCTTACCTAGATCAAGTTTAATGCTGTCAGTGTGCGCGATTTCAATGTCTCCTTTAGCTCGCTTGATATTTTGAAGACGTGCAGAGTTGCCTAAGATGACTCGACTTCCATAATCTTTCTCTTTGCCCCTATTTCCAGTTAATAGAAAAGGTAATACTGGATCAAACAGAGCTGCATTGAAAAATTGGAAAGGATTTGTTGTAAAAGGTCCTAAAATTTGAAGGTCATATTCGATATGAGTAATTTGGGTACCATGTTCTAGATCAGGGAAGATAGAAGGGGATAGCGAAAATACTTCGTTATCAGTTCCAACAAGATACTCATAATTAGGTAATTTTTTTGAGGAATCATATCGTTTTTTTACTACAGTCCAAGCAACGTGATCAGTAATACCATTAAGCAGAGCAGTATGACGTCGAGAAACAATTATTGTTGACTCACAAAACCCGTATGTCACCGAACCACCTTGACCGTAGGTTCCCATTGTCCATGGCTTGTCTACTTTATTACTTTCATTAAGTGACAGAATAGTTTTTGGAAAGCTTCTAGCGGTTTCACCTATGCCTTTGTCCCGAATAACTACGGAGGGGCGATTTTTGTTACCTGAGTCTTCTAAGGAAAGAACCATTTTCTCAGCTATAGGTCTGGGTTCATCAATATCAACAAGGCCCATCTTGGGTATCTCATAATATTCAAATGCAGCCTCTCGAGGACTTGATACCTTGGTGCCTGGATCAAGACCGTGTCCTAGTTCTAACATTGCATCAAACATATTCGTAACTCGTTCGACTATAGCTAGCCCTGGTTCTGAGCCTATGCCTACTGTACCTATGTTGTTAGGTCGGTCTCCCAATGCCCGCCATGATACGCTATAAATCTTAGTTGCAAGTTCGATGATCTCCTCGACATCCGACTTCTTTCTTCCATTTATTAATAATTCTGCAAGTTTTCTTTCAGATTGTTCGATAGTCATTTTTAATTACCCTCAAAAATTTGCTGAACAAATTCTTGTGCATTTGATTTGATTTTGATAACGGCATTCGGACCACGTCCTTTGACTGAGATTATATCGATATCATTCAGACGTCCTATCATAGCTGCTCTATGAGATACCACCTGGGCATTCGTCCAATTTGACTCGGAGGCACCTAGGTCCTTATCGATATTAGATTGGATTCCTTCATGTTTCTCAACAGCTTTAAGAAAGGTCCGAATCGAAGAGCATTCGTGTTTGTTTTGAAGTATACACGCCTGCAATACACTCTTAGCATCTTGTCCTAGTGTCCATCCCTCTGAAACCTCTCCTAATAAAGGACTGGGAGCTTGAGCTAATTCCTTTCCGAGCTCAGTAAGGCAGACGCTTTCTTCGTCTATCATATTTGCCAGGCCAAGATTAAAGAGTGGGCCATTTCCAGAATCATCAATAAGATATGAAACCCTGAATTTCTCCATGCTACGATTTACATCAGCCCCTATTGGCCAGCTTACAGATCTCCATTTATCTCTCTTCAAACCAGCGCTTCTATCCAAAGAGTGAAGTTGTAATCCAACTTCATGGGCAACGCGCGTTGCCTCTTTAATGAAAGCCTTCGGATTTGGCCGATGAAGATTTGCTAATATCCTAGCTACAATGGAAAGCGGATTGAGTCGGTTTGTTAGGAAACTAAGAGGATAAGGTTTATTAGAGGGGGTTGCTAATTTAATGTTGTCAAGTGATGGACGAGAAAGCAATGGACTATCTAATCTTCTTGAATCATACACATTATGATGCAGATCAGCTTTAATATCGATTTTTTGATTGGGATCAAAATCCAGATCAAGAGAGAGCTGGTTGCGTATAGCAGTAGATACTAAATCATCAAGTGACTTGTAGGGCGTATTTGGATCATCGATATGTGCAAGGGCTCTATGGCTTAGGTGCTCTGGTATATTTATTATATAGCGTATTAATTTTATTGTATATGACATAGTAATATAAATATATATGATAGAAAATAAATGTCAAGTTAAAAATCATATAAATATTATATAGTTTAATTATTATAGAATATATATATTGTGGATTTCATAGATATCTTTCAGTGTATAATACTGTGATGGATGCTAATCAGAGAAAAAGGCTTAAGTGGATTTTACTTTAAAAAACGCAAAAACGCAGGCATAGTTTGTTTAAAATGCGGCATTTCCCAACCGACTCTACGTAAGTGGTTGAGGCTTTATGAGCAAAAGGGAATTGAAGGCCTTAAGAACAAAAGCCGGCGTCCTTTTCATTTCCCTTCCAAAAAAATAACTCCTAAAATTGAACAATTAATTTTAAATCTTAGAAAGAAGAGAAAACTCGGAGTAAAAGAATTAGGAGCGAACTTCATAGACTTCATGGCATTTCTCTTTCGCTCGCCACTATCCATAAAGTTCTAAAGAAAAACCATATAAAACCATTACCCAAATACCGGAGAAAGAGAAAAAAAGTAAAACGATATAACTGCTCAATACCCGGGGAAAGAATACAAATAGACGGCTGTAAAATAGCTCCCTCTCGCTATCAGTCCACAGCTACAGATGACTGTACCAGGTGGAAAGTATTAGGGCTTTATCCCAGACCTACCGCATCTAATTTACGGAAATTTTTAGAGAAAGTTATTGAAGAAATGCCTTTTCCTATTCAAATCATCCAGACGGATCGAGGCCGGGAATTTTTCGCTCATTCTTATCAAGAAATCCTCATGAAATGGGGCATCAAATTTAGACCCATTAAATCACGGTCACCTCATTTAAACGGCAAGGTTGAACGTACCCATCGCACAGATCTGGAAGAGTTTTATGCTATAGAAGATATCGATGATCCAAATCTTTCAGAGAAACTGCAGGAATGGCAGCATTACTGGAACTGGGAAAGACCTCACAGTGCTCTAAGGGGTAAATCTCCATTTATAAATGGTCCGGATGTATGGAAACGAGTCCTTCTACAGAAAAGCTCTGCTATGAATATGAACCAGCAAATGAGCGCTTCAGATTACCCAATTATCAAGAGGATTTGAAAGTCGGAAATTTGAAATAATGTTTGTGAACCCTACATCTAATTTTTCATCACTGGGCAGCACAGATGCATTCTGTGGTTATGCTTAGGATAACCTCCGACTTTTCTGTGAAGATCGCCTGATTTTCTATCAATAAATTCTTCTCCTTTTTTCTGAGCATCTGATAGAATATATTTTAGCATTTTTTTGGGAATCTTCGGAGTTTGGAATTGTATTTTTTAATTAAAAAGAGGGGATTGACGTCAAGAAAAATTCCCTTTGGTGACGATTAAAATTCCTGCTTTTTCATATGGAGTTAATATTATTAGAACGACACGAAAAACAAGGCTTTTAGCTACCATATAATAGATCTCTATCCTGTTATGTATGTGTGTTGCCTATGATGTCCTATTTCTATATAATTCATTTATGCAATTCCTTAGTCTATTTAACAATCTTGTCGATAGTTTTTCATGCTTTCTAGTCTTTCAGGGGGAAAATCAAGTCATCATTTCATCTAAGATTAATATTTGTTTTATTTTGGATCGGTTTTATTTATCGTTATAGTAATCATAAAGAATTTGATGAGCAAATTGAATTTAAATAATAAAGAAAAAACAGTTTTAAAGCCAAATAACAAATTTTGTTACATTATAGCAAAACAAAGGAAGAAATTATGAGAAAATTGTGGGTTTTATGGAGCATTATTATTATTGCTATAATCATTTTATTAGCTGTCACTCTCCCGAAAAAAGAAAATAAAGAGATTGAAATAGGAGTTATAGCATCTCTCACTGGATCTATTGCGCCGTATGGCGAGAGGCTTGTTGAAGGAGCGGAACTAGCTGTTGAAGAAACAAATAAGAAAGATGGAATTAGTAGCAAATATTTGAAGCTTATTATTGAAGATAGTAAATCTACACCTGGCGGTGCAGTTTCTGCAATGAAAAAACTTGCTAATGTTAATAAAGTTTCTGTAGTAATTGGAGTTATCGGAAGTAGCTTGGCTATGGCTATCGCTCCTATTGCTGAAAAAAATAAAGTTGTGCTGATGTCTACTGGCGCATCAACTCCTGATTATACAAATGCTGGAGATTATTGTTTTCGAAATCGTCCAAGCGCTGAACAAGAAGTAAAAAAAATGGCAGAAGTCGCATTTAAGACATTAGGTTTTGAGGAAATTGCAATTCTTTATGTTAATAATGATTATGGCAGGAGTTATAAAGATATCTTTTTTAATCATTTTAAGAGAATGGGAGGACAGATTCCGTACTCTGAATCATTTGCTCAAGGATCTACAGATATTCGGACACAACTTACAAAAGTAAAAAATGTATCACCTGGTGCTATATATCTTATAGGTCAGGCTTTAGAAAATGCTTATGCTGTTAAACAAGCAAGAGAGCTAGGTATTAACACTCAAATACTAGGAACAATTGGAGTTGAGGCAGGAAATTTTTTAGAAATTGCGGGGGAGGCTGCAGAAGGAATAATATATACTGCTGCAAGTTACAATCCTGAAAGCCGGGATCCAGCTGTGAGACATTTTGAAAAGCTTTACAGAGCTAAATATAATAAATCTGCGGACCTATTTGCTGCCACAGCATATGATGCAATAAAAATGTTAGCAGAAATAATTAAAAATGTTGGCTATAATGCAGATAATATAAAAGATGAATTATACAATGTCAAAAATTTCTATGGAGCGAGTGGTCTTACTACCTTTGATAAAAATGGAGACGTAATAAAACCTATTGCTATAAAGAAAATAAAGAACAGGAAATTCGTTTATTTAGATGAAGATTTGTCAGAAGTAAAATAGGAGTTATATTGGAAAAAAGGAGGGTAAGAAAAAAAATACAGCTTGTAAATTCTCCTTTATCTCAAGATTTTACTGAATCATCTAAAGCAGGAAGTTATCCCCCCTTAAATTTATTAACGCTTGCCACTTATCTTCAACAAAGACTACCAGGAATTGATATTGAAATTCTTGATGGTGAAATTATTTCTTTAAAAAAGATCTTATTAGAAGTTGAAGCTGATATTGTTGGTATTAGTTCAGGAATTCTTAGCTATGAAACAGCAGTACAAATAGCTAATGTTGCCTCTAAAAGGGGTTCAAAAGTAATAATGGGAGGGGCATATCCAACTTCTATGGCTAAATTAATATTAAGCAATCGTCGCTCTGTTGATGCGGTTGTTTTAAATGATGGAGAAGAATCTCTTTTATTGTATTTGTTAGATAAAGATATAGATAAGATTCCAAACTTAGCTTATCGAAAAGATGGCAATATCTTTTTTAATAAAGAGATTGTTAATCCAATTAATGCTGTTTCAATTACGAATTATGAACTTATAAATCTATCAAAATATTTTAATAATTTTCAGAAAAACTATCCAACTAAGCCGTTTAATGGTGCATTTTCAATCTTTTCTTCGAAAGGCTGTTTATGGCGAGATATATCGGGAGGATGTATATACTGTGCATTGCAAACTTATGGATACCGCACAAAATCTCCAGAGACGATATGGCATGAGATTAAAGAGCTTCATAATAAATATAATATTGATTTTTTCTGGGATGTTTCTGATACTTTTACTAGACCTCTGAACAGACTCAAGGATATTGCTAAAAATAAGCCTAATAATTTAGATGTGTCTTTATTGTTGTACGGAAGATCTGATGATATTAATGATTATGTAGCTAAACTTTTATCTTACATAGGTACTCACGAGGTTTTCATCGGGGTGGAATCAGGGGATAATAATATTTTATATACTGCAAATAGAGGACAAAATTCCTCAGATGCGTTGACTGCTGTACAAACACTTGCTAAATATGGAATTAAAACCATTGTTTCATTCCAATTTGGATTGCCAGGGGAGAGTGAGGAGAGCTGCAAATCTTCGTTAAAATTAGCAAAAAAACTTGGTGAAACTGGGACCGTCACTGAAGTTTTTTCTAGTGTGTTGCTTCCAATGCCTGGGTCAATGACTTTTAGGATGTTAATGCAAAATAAGAAAGTGCAAAAGAAATATCGGGGAAAGGATATTTTTTCAATAGAAAAATTAAGAAAGGATTTTATAAATCAATTCTGTAACGTAAGCTATGATTATATTAAACAAGTTCGAGATAAAATAATGGATTTCTTCCCTATGGCAAGTAGTCTGGGAAAAGAAAAGGAATAGAAAATGAAATCTATATTAAAGTCAATTTTACTATTGATTATTTTTATAGGAATATGGTTGCTTCTATCTTATTTTAATTTTCCGTATAGATATCTCTGTTCGATAGAAAGGGAATTTAATTTAGATGTTATTGCTATAGTATTAGCTGCAGTTGCTGCTTTTGCGGGACTATTGATTCCTCTTCATTATGTTCTTACTCTTGACATCATGGGAAAAATGAAGGAATCATGTCAAATTAAAAATAATAAAAAAATTAATAAGAATACCATTGAACACGAAAAAGAATGGTTAAGACGTTACTGTCATACAAGTGATATTGTTGTCTTTGTAACTGCCCTTTTCGGTGTTTCATCACTTTTGGAAGGGGGTTTTGCAATTGGTTTAAAATTAGAAATTTTAACAATTATCAAATGCCCTTCAAGAATAATTGGAATATCTTATATGGTTATAGTACTAGTTTCGATTTTGATAAGTTGTACGACGAGTACTAGAGATTGGATGTTAGAAAGCAGCGGTCCTTCTTTCTGGAGTTACTTTATTTTCCTTATTTGTCTCGGTTCTTTAAGCATTATTTGGGGAAGAGAGTTAATATATTACAGGAGTGCAAATATCACAGCTTTTTTAGCACTTATTGCATTATCATTATTTTATTTCTTGTGGCTTTTGCTTAGAATTCTTTTTACTCCAATGAGCCGGGTTATGCATTTGGTATTTCTATCTTCAGAAAAATAAGCTTAATAATGTGATAAATAAATTTATCACTATTTTTTAAATGTTTAAGGGCTTCGCGCAGATTATTATGTTTATATAAATATTTATAAAATATTTGTAAACTAAATGAATAGTATGATTCAACAACTTATGTTTAATGGAATAATAGCAGGCAGCATTTACGCTCTTATAGCTATAGGCTTCACTGTCATCTATCGCACAGTTAAATTTTTCCACTTCGCCCATGGTGTGGTTTATACTGCCGCAGCATACTTTGCTTATACCTTAATTATCTCCCTAAACATCAATTTCATCCTCTCTTTTTTTTTATCCATAATTCTGGCTACAATTCTTGGCATCTCCATTGATAGATCAGTCTATTATCCACTTCGAAAACGGAATGCTTCTAACCTAATTTTTCTCCTCGCTTCATTTGGAATTTTTATCTTTCTTCAAAATCTAATTCAGCTCCTGTATGGAGCACAGATTCTTACAATAAGAACTGGTCCTGTAAAAGAAGGAAACCATTTCCTTGGTGCAGTAATAACTGATATCCAGATCATCATTTTGGTAGTCTCAATCATTCTTATGATTTTAGCTTGGCTATTTATTAAGAAGACAAAGCTGGGTAAAGCAATGAGGGCCGTATCCGATGATCCCACAGCAGCCAATGTTGTTGGTATAAATCCAGAGAAGACAATCCTAGTATCGTTTGCTATAGGGTCTGCATTAGCAGGAGCTGCTGGGATCCTTATTTCCTTTGAAACAAATATCGAACCAACCATGGGTTTCACTGCTGTACTAAAAGGGATAATTGCCTCTATTGTGGGCGGCATTGGAAACATTCCAGGAGCTGTACTAGGTGGATTTTTTCTTGGATTAGCTGAAAACCTAGGTATATGGAAAATATCAGCTGGATGGAAGGACAGCATTGCATTTCTGATCCTTATCATTTTTCTTTTGATTAGACCTTGGGGATTTCTGGGCAAAAAAACAGAAAAGGACGCATTTTAGGAATATGGAATATCTCTTACATATACTTGTGATTGCTGGAATATATATAATTCTCACATTGAGCCTTAATCTGATTGTGGGATATACAGGGCTTCCCGCGCTTGGTCATGCTGCCTTTTCCTGTATAGGAGCCTATACATCGAGCCTACTGGCCTTGAACATGGGTTTATCGCCCTGGATAGGGCTCTTGATAGGGGCATGTGTGGCAGCAATCTCAGGCATTGTAATAGGTTATCCAGCAGTACGGCTTAAAGGAGATTATCTGGCTCTGGCCACATTTGGATTAGGGGTTATTATTTATTCTATTGCCAAAAACTGGGTTTCTCTCACCAGGGGGCCCATGGGACTTCCTGGAATCCCTGGTTTTTCTATTTTTGGTTTTGAATTATCAGAAACATGGACATATCTATTGTTGGTGATGATTTTTGTAGCGATCACTATCTTTGTTATGAGAAGAATTGTGGATTCTCCTTTTGGGAGTGTTTTGAGATCTATCCGGGAGGATGAGGTTGCCGCAGAGACTTTGGGTAAAAATACAGTTAAACACAAACTATTGGTTTTTGTGATTGGGGCATTTTTTGCTGGGATCGCTGGAAGCTTATATGCGCATTACATCACCTTTATTGATCCTTCGAGTTTCACTGTGATGGAATCCATCACCATTCTCCTTATGGTCATTTTTGGGGGAATGGGAACTGTATCCGGATCTGTGGTTGGAGCTGTGATTCTAGTGGTTTTTCCTGAGCTGTTGAGATTTCTGGGGATGCCCTCATCCATTGCAGCTCCTATGAGACAGATGATTTATGGGCTGCTCCTTGTAATGCTGATGATCAAAAGGCCACAGGGGATTATGGGGAGATATCAGTTTAAGTGAGTGATGAGATGATATTAGAAGTTAAGAATCTTTATAAAGAATTTGATGGTCTTGTGGCTGTGGATAATTTGGACTTTTCTATTAAGCCTGCGACTATAAACGCTTTAGTCGGACCCAATGGGGCAGGGAAGACAACGGTGTTTAATATCATCTCTGGATTTTATGATGCTCAGTCAGGAGATGTTTTTTTTAAGGATAAAAAGATTAGCCATCTGTCTCCTTTTAAAAGAGCTAGATTAGGTATATCAAGGACATTCCAGAATATAAGACTTTTTCCTCAAATCTCAGTATTAGAGAATATGCTTCTTTCAACTCAATATGAAAAAGGGGAACGTCTTGTTGATGCACTTTTTCAAAGCAAGGTTATGAAAGAAGTAGAGAAGAGAAACAGAGAGAAGGCTATGGAATATCTTGAATGGGTGGATCTTACAGAAAAGAGGGATGAACTTGCACAAAATTTATCTCATGGACAGAGACGATTGCTGCAGTTAGCTAGAGCTTTTGTGATGGAAGCAGAACTTTTTTTATTAGATGAGCCTACAGCAGGAGTTTTTCCTAATATGAGAGATAAGATACTGGATGTGCTTAAGAAATTAAAAGATAAAGGAAAGACTATACTTTTTATTGAGCATAACATGAAGGTTGTGACAGGTATTTCTGATAATGTCATTGTCTTAAATTATGGGAAAAAGATTGCTGAGGGGCCTCAAGAAGAGGTTATAAGAAATGAAAAGGTCATAGAAGCATATATTGGCAGGAGAAAAGAAAGTGCTTCTTGATGTAAAAAATTTAACAGTCTATTACGACAGTGTACTTGCTCTGGATAGTGTTTCGTTTAGTGTGGGGGAGGGCGAGATTGTAGCCATGATCGGTCCAAACGGGGCAGGAAAATCCACAGCTTTAAAAGCAGTTTGCGGTCTGGTGGGGTTAAGGAAAGGGGAAGTTTTATTTAGAGGGGAAAATATAGATGGGAGTCAGCCTTATCAATTGGTGGAAAAGGGATTGTGTCTGGTACCAGAGGGAAGACGGGTATTTTATTCAATGACTGTTTTAGAGAATTTGGAAATGGGAGCTTATACTAGGAAGAATAAAAAGGCTATAAGGGAAGAGATTGATAAGGTGTTCGGATTATTTCCGATTCTTAAAGATAGGCGGGGCCAAAGAGCTGGGACATTGAGCAGTGGAGAACAGCAGATGCTGGCTATAGGCCGGGCCTTGATGTTAGAGCCAGAGCTTCTTTTGCTGGATGAACCTTCTCTGGGTCTTTCCCCGAATTATATGAATATTGTATTTGAGAAGATAAAGGAGATTAATCAGGATGGCATGACCATTCTCCTTGTTGAGCAGAATGCGAGAATGGCTTTGGAGTATTCTGATCGAGGTTATGTATTTGAGATAGGCAAAATTGCTTTTGAGGATGAGGCTGAGAACTTGCTCAAAGATGACAAAGTCAGCAAGTCGTTTTTAGGTGGGGATTGATAAGATAAAAAAAAATTTCAAGAATCGGTATTTCAAACGACTAAATTTAGTAAATATAAATAGATAAAGCAGGGGTTGGTTATGGCTGAGCATCTTGTTTATAAAAAAATAGTTATGGCCGTAAAACGTGGCGGTCTTAGAGAGCCTTTTTCTAAAGAAGAATTTATAAATGCATGTCCAGGATTAGCATCTGGTGTCAATGGTCGTTTAAAAATGAGCCATTTTCGGTCGTGAAAAGTGAGCCACTTTCCCATTAAGATTGACTCATCTTCACCTCCGTCTTTCAATTTTATGATCGGCAAAAAGACCTTTCCTTT
>Ga0180433_10006881_pt1 | contig 14715 bp, 11 predicted proteins | sample SS_ome_8_FD_132980 | JGI IMG/M metagenome (GOLD analysis project Ga0180433, IMG submission 132980) | Hypersaline lake sediment archaeal communities from the Salton Sea, California, USA - SS_1_D_1 metaG | ecosystem: Environmental > Aquatic > Non-marine Saline and Alkaline > Hypersaline >... | reverse complement strand
TCTGAACTCAAGGTTGGTGACCGAATTACTGCTGGAACTAATATGGAAAATATTAAGGATAGAACTGAGTTTACAGCTGACCTTATAGAGTTCTTTGTTGAATCAATAGAATTGGAAATAGTGGAACCAGAATTACCAGAAATAGTAGAGCCGGAAGAGTAAAATAATTTTAATTTTAAAATAAATTAACCCCGCAATTGCGGGGTTAATTTTTGTTTTACGTAAAAAATATGTTTGCAGAAGTAAATAAATATATGTTAAACTATTTTCTTATGCCCGGTAGTGAATTTTCGACTGCTGTTTCGCAGTAATTCGCAGTAAAATAAAACTATGGCGGGCTTATAAAATTTATTAATTGTAATAATTATTATAACCGTTTTGGCAAGTACTTATTTGGGTGTCAAAAATTTACTACTGGGTATGTTTAAAAAAATAAAAAATACCATTTTAGATATTCTTTTTCCCAAAAAATGTTTTGGCTGCGGCAAAGCAGATATTTACCTTTGCCAAAATTGTTTTGAAAAAATAAAAATTACACCGCATAATTTTTGTCCTGTTTGTAAACGGCCTATTCCTGATAGCTTGATATGTATTAAATGTCAAAAAAAAATCAACCTAAATCGTCTAATCTGGTCTGTCCCCTATTCCAACATCTTGGTTCAAACTTTAATAAAAAAACTAAAATATGATTATGTTAAAGAATTGGCCAATCCCCTTTCCCAACTCCTCATCAACTCCCTATCATTATGTGTGAGGTTCAACCTCACACATAATGATCATCACTCATCACTCAATACTCAATACTTATTCGTTCCTGTGCCTTTGCATAAAAGAAAGTTGCGAGAAAGAGATTTTAATCAAGCAGAACTTTTGGCTGAAAGAGTTGCAAAACATTTTTCAATTCCTTTAGAAAATGCGCTGGTGAGAAAAAAATATACCCTACCTCAAGCTAAAACTAAAAATCATGAAATACGCAAAAAATCTTTAAAAAACGCCTTTGAAATAAGTAAAGAATTTACCAAAAAATGCATTGATAAAAATAAAAATATATTAAAAGATAAAATCGTTATTTTAGTAGATGATGTTTTCACTACCGGCACTACTATGTCTGAAGCGGCCAAGGTATTAAGACAAGCCGGAGCAAAAGAAATTTGGGGATTAGTTATTGCGAAAGGGTGAATTTGTGGTAGAATGAAAATAAGATAGGAAATAAATATGGAGACGTGGCTGAGTGGTCGAAAGCGGCGGTTTGCTAAACCGTTGTGCGGCGTTAAAACCGTACCGTGGGTTCGAATCCCACCGTCTCCGTTTTTTTAACAAAACCAAGGTTTTTATCATCGGTTTTGTTGAATAAAATGGTGGGATGAGAAGCTTGTCCTGACGAATGAAATGAGTCGGGAAATCCCACCGTCTCCGTCCTGTCAGTCGCGACTGACAGGACACCGCCATCCTTCGCTAAAGCTATCCGTCGCCACTCCGTAGCTATGGAATAACGCAGGATGGCTACGGAATGGCTCTTAACAAATTTTTTAAAAACCAGCAATTCGCTGGTTTTTTGGTTAGACAAAAGACCTAAAATCTGCTATTGTGAAAATGAAAATTAAATTATAAACTGTTTTATTTATGCCGAAAAAAATTGATAAAGATAATTATTATATGAAAATTGCTGAAGCGGTCTCTTTAAAAAGCACCTGCTTATGCGTAGCTATTGGTTGCGTGATAATAAAAGATGATCAAATAATTTCTACTGGCTACGTAGGAGCGCCACGAAAAACAAAAGATTGTATTGAATTAGGTTATTGCATACGAAGAAAGAAAAATATTCAATCTGGCGCTGGATATGAAATGTGTAGATCAGTGCATGCGGAAATGAATGCAATTATAAACGCAGCGAGATCCGGCGCTTCCCTGCTCGGAGGAGATATGTATATATATGCGGCCAAAAAAGAGAAAAATAATAAGCTTGTTCCCATAAAAGCATATCCTTGTTTACTTTGCAAAAAAATGATTATTAATGCCGGAATAAACAGGTTGGTGGGAAACAATGAAAACGGAGCCTTGTCCAGTTATCACATTGAGGACTGGGTTAATGAATGGAAAAAAATTGAAGATATTTCGCAAGATAAGGAAAAATATGAAGTAGATTATGATAAGTAAATTGGTGGGTTGGCAGAGTGGACTAATGCGGCGGTCTTGAAAACCGTTGTCCGAGAAATCGGACCGGGGGTTCGAATCCCTCACCCACCGTCTTGGACAAAAGGTCTTGCCCGCTACATCTCCGCAAGGTGGAGTGAGCGGGTCCGTAACCTAATTTACTTAGGGGTCGGACCCCTAAGTAAATATAATTATGCATAAAGAAGCTCTAAAACAATTCCCAGAAGAAGAAAAGCTCAAACCAGAGTTTGAGCTTGATTATGAACCTTTTAATCCGGAAGTAGAATTAGAAAAAGTAAGAAAAAGCAGTAAAGAAGCCAGGGCCGAAAAATTAGAAAATTATAGAAAGGAATTAATGCACCAAAAAGAAGGCATAGCAGAAATTCAAGGCGATTTAGAAGAAAAAATCCGCAAAAATCCTGACTCGGATCAAAAAGAATTAATGAACATTGTTCTTGCTAAAGCGCCGACTTATCGTCTTTCAACAGAACAATTGGGCTTATTTAAAAGAACCCTGCATAGATACATTTATAGGCACCAAAAAATAAATATAACAGAGAGGCAGTATCCCGATAAAAACGAACTGTTTAACGCCTGTTTTGGCAAATATCCCGAAGGAGACATAGAAATAATTAAAAGCCCAATAACTGTTTTTATTCGTTGCCACAATATAAAAGATTACGCTTGGATTGACGCAGGAAAATATCTTAAATCACCAAAGAAAACTAAACTTAAAAAATCAGAAATTCAGTCAGTTGTAGGAGTACACGCCCACGTAGTTCATAAATGTTTAGTTCCTTCTTTAAATAATTTAATCGCTGCTGAAAATGCAAGAAGCATAACCCGGGCTCAAAATATGCCAAGCTTAAAACATGAAGAACAGCATATTATTAACAAACTGTTTGAAAAACAAAAACTTGAAACGCCGAAAATAAAAAATTTTAAAGAAAATCCCTCGTTAAATAAATTAACAAGTTATTTACGTTTTTTAAGAAAGGACTGGATTGATGAACCTCATGCTAAAAATGAAATGCTTGCTTTTTATAAGCAAGGAAACTATACATTGAAAAATATAAAAAAAGAATTACTGAAATCTAAAAAAGAAGGTGGGCATTATGATTTTTATGATATTTACAAAGATGATATAGAAAAAGAAATAAAAGATAGGTTGGAATCAAAAGTTGTCAAAAAAAATAAAACATTTATCAATAAAAAACTTCAACAGGTTTTTATAGATGAATATGAACAAAGTGTTACTAAATCTCTTAGGGCTATAAGTAATTTAGAAAAAATGGGAAAATCTAAAAAAGAAGTGCTCAACCTTATTGTCACCGAACCATTAACCGGCTGGCATAAATTAGTAAAAAGAATAAAAGAAATTAAAGAATAATATGTCACAAGTCGTTGATCTGCGTAAAAACCAGGACCTGGAATCTAAAAAAGGAAAACAAAACAAATCTAAATCTATAAATAAAATAGAATGGGTTGCGCCAGAATTTGTTAAATACAAAAAAGGTAAAAATTGGTTTATTTTACCAGCAATCATTGCGTTGGTTCTAATAATAATCGCTTTATTCGCCAAAAACTTCTTGCTGGTCATAGCAATAATTTTAACTGCTTTTATTATTTTTATTTACGCTTTAAAAGAACCCAGAAAAATTAAATTCAGCATTAGTAAACAAGGAATTCAAGTTGATAAAAACCAGTATAGATTTGAGGACTTAAAATCATTTTGGATTTTTCATAATTCTGCTTCGCCCGAAGACGAGTCACCTGAAATAAAAGAATTAAGCATCAGAAGCAAAAAAATGTTTATCCCCTATATTAAAATTCCCCTGGATAATCAAGATTCAACTAAAATTAGAAAATTACTTTTAAAGTTTTTACCCGAAAGACGACACCCTGATTCATTATCAGACGAATTAGCAAGAAAACTTAAGTTTTAAAAATTTTATTTAGCGCCCATAGCTCAGCGGATACTCGACAAAAGCTACACATTTTGACGGGTCCGCCTAAATACGCAAAGCACTTTTGGCAGGGAGCAAACTGGTCCCCATAGCTCAACGGATAGAGCATAGGATTGCGGATCCTAGGATCGAGGTTCGATTCCTCGTGGGGGCATATGAAACCAATATTAGAAACATCATTGGCGCAACTGCCTCGTATAGGTCAGAAATATTACAAAAAATTTCACAAACTCGGACTGAATACGGTTCGGGATTTGCTTTATTATTTTCCTCATCGTTATAATGATTTTTCTAATATTATTCCAATTTCCCAAGTTAATATAAATGAAGCCGTAACTATTCAAGGAGAAATATTGGATATTCAAAATAACTATACTCCCCGAAAAAGAATGCTTTTAACCGAAGCACTTATCCAAGATGATTCTGGCTCTATAAAAGCCCTCTGGTTTAACCAAAGATTTTTAATAAACACAATCAAAAAAGGGCAACAAGTTAGTTTATCCGGAAAAATTAAACTGGGCCCTGATGGCCGCTACATATCCAGTCCCGGCTACGAAATTTTACGCCAGGATAATTTAAAAAACAACTTAGTCCATACTGCTGGACTAATTCCGGTTTATCCTGAAACATCAGGCATTACTTCACGAGTAATAAGATACGCTTTAAAACTTTGCCTACCAGCTATAAATCAGGTTCAAGAATTTTTGCCTCTTTACATTATTAAAAAACAAAACCTCTTACCTCTTAAAACTGCATTAAAAGAAATACATTTTCCTAAAAATAATATTTATGCAGAAAAAGCCCGTCAACGTTTATCTTTTGACGAGCTTTTTTTAGTCCAGGTTTCGGTTATTCAGCAAAAAAGGAAACTTCAAAAACAAAAAGCAAAAACTATTACTTTTAACAAAAATTTAATTCAATCCTTTGTAGAATCTATCCCTTTTCAACTCACTAAAGACCAAAAAATTGCCAGCTGGGACATTCTTCAAAATATTGCTAAAACAACCCCAATGAATCGTTTATTAAATGGTGACGTTGGTTCGGGAAAAACTATTGTAGCAGCAATCGCCGCTTTAGAAACAGCTAAGACAGGTTCACAGGTGGCTTTAATGGCGCCAACTGAAATATTAGCTCAACAACACTTTAAAGAATTTAGCAAATTACTAAAAAAATTCAAATTAAAAATTGATATATTAACTGGTAATAAAAAAACTTTTTCTGATAATACTGATATTGTAATCGGCACTCATGCTTTAATCCAAAAAAGCGTATCTTTCCGCGATTTGGCCTTAGCAATTATTGATGAACAACATAGATTTGGGGTTGCTCAACGGGCACAGTTGCAAAAAATGATATTAAAAACTAAAGATAAGACCCCAAAATTAGTCCCCCACTTTTTAACTTTAACGGCCACCCCAATTCCCCGCACTCTTGCCTTGACTATTTACGGCGACTTAGATATATCTCTTCTTAAAGAAATGCCTAAAGGTAGGCGAAAAATTATTACTAAAATAGTTACTCCCACCGAACGCAAAAAGGCTTATAATTTTATTCGCGACCAAATTAAAAAAGGCAGACAAGCTTTTGTCATCTGCCCGTTAATTGAAGAATCCGAAAAATTGGAAGTCAGGTCAGTAACCCAAGAATATGAAAAACTAACCAAAGAGATATTTCCCGATATAAAAATCGCTATGCTTCACGGCAAAATGCCCGCTAAAAAGAAGCAAGAAATAATGGAAGATTTTTCAAATAAAAAAAGTAATATTCTCGTATCAACATCAGTTGTAGAAGTGGGAATTGATATACCGAATGCTACAGTAATGATGATTGAGGGCGCCGACAGATTTGGGCTTGCCCAACTTCACCAGTTTAGAGGAAGGGTCGGACGCGGAGAATATCAATCATACTGTTTTCTCTTAACCGATAGCTCTACCCAATCAACAAATAGCCGCTTAAAGGCCTTGGTAAAATGCGAAAATGGATTTGAATTAGCGGAAAAAGATTTAAAAATTAGAGGGCCGGGCGAATTATATGGCGTACGTCAATCCGGCTTACCAGATTTAGCTATGGCTAATTTGGGAAATCTTCCGTTAGTTGAACAAACTCGTAAAGAAGCTAATAATTTATTAGACAAAGATCCTAATTTTAAAAATCATCCCCTTCTCTCGGAAAAGCTCACTTACTTTCACACAATGATTCACTTTGAATAAAAAATTAAATATATATTTAATTTTTATATAGTTCTAAGGTTTTTTCTGCCATCGTCTCCCAAGAATACTTTTTAGTTTGTTCAAGACCTTTGTTGATTAGATTTTTTCGTAAGTTCTCATCCATGAGAACTTTTTTTATTACCTTAGCTATATTATCAATATCCAGAGGATTAAAATAATCTGCGGCATTACCTAAAATTTCCGGCAAACAAGTAGCATTAGATGAAACAACCGGCACACTCTTTGCCATTGCTTCTAGGGGTGGTAAACCGAATCCTTCACTTAATGAAGGAAAAAGATATAGAGTGGCATGCTGATAAACCACATCTAAATCTTTATCGGATATAAAACCGGGAAACAAGATAGAATTATGAACTATAAGCTTTGAATTATGAATAAATTTTTTTAATTTTCTATAAAAATGATCTTCTTGTCCAACTAATACTAACCTATATTCCTGATTCTTGATTCCTGATTCTTGATTCAGTTTATCAAACGCTAAAATTAGTCGTTCCAAATTTTTATGCGGATAAGCATTCCCAACATAAAGCAAATATTTTCTCTTTTGCGATTTGCTATACGCTATATGCGAATTGCTAATTTCCGGCGTTCCTTCATAAATCACCTGAATCTTATCGGGACTAATTTTATAATGTTTTAAAATATCTTTTTTGGTATATTCAGAAATAGCAATTATCTTTTCTGATTTTTTGATAGCGCGCTTAAAGACAATTTTATAAACTAAATTTTTAATCGGATAAAAAATTAAATTTTTAAGAGTTCGTGTATGGGTTGGAAAATGCCGCAAAGTTAAATCATGAATGGTTACTATAAACTTATCATGAAAAAAAATCGGCACATTAAAGTGAGTAAAATGCATTAAGTCCAGTTTATATTTTTTAATCCTTAATGGCAGCAATATTTGCTCTTTTATCCCGTACCATTTATAGTCCGCTAAAACTTTTTTAAAATTAAGATTTTTCGGATTATAATCATTCCATCTTTCTTTGCGCAAAAAAACAAAATAATGATTATGATTATCTAATTTTTCTAACTTTTTAATTAGTTGTTCTGTATATCTACCAAATCCTTTATCTTTAGAACCAAAAAATCTGGCATCAATGCCTATTTTTTTAGTTTTTAATTGACTTTGTTTCATAATTATGATAAATTTTAAGTATGGTTCATTGAAAACCAAATATATATAGGAGATTGATATGACTAAAATGACAAGTTTATCAGAAATGGAAGCTAAACCAGAGCCAAGAAAAAGACAATCTAAATCAAAAATCATATGGATAGTCGGAATTGTGGTAATCGCTCTTTGCGCTGTTTTTATAATCGCTTTAACCAACACCCACTCTGCGCTCCAGAACAAAAAAGAAGAACTTATAACCAAACAAAATCAGTGGAACCAAGCAGAGAAAAATCTGACAGAAGCCAATAATCAGCTTTCTGAAGAAAATCTCGCATTAACAACAAAGAATAATAACTTAGAATCACTCGCTGAAAAACGTTTGAAACAACGAGACAGAGCTCTGACCGATGCTGTAAAAGAAAAAGCATACGGAAAAGAAATGGAGAAATTGGCCCTAAGTCACGCTAAAAAAGTATCCACGTTCAGAGTTGAAAATGATAAGTTATCGCGAGAATTACAAGAAAAAAAAGCAGAAGCTGAAGGTTATAAGGCCAACAACGAAAATCTGGAAGAACGATTAATGATGTATAAAAACATGGTTGAAAAGATGAAGAATGAAATTGCAAGAATTTCAGAAAACTGCCAAAAACTTTTAAATGCCCAGAGAAAAAAATAATCAAAACAACAACCAATAATAGGTCGGCAAGCTCCGGCCTATTTAATTTTACAAAAAACCTCTAATGTTTGTTTAGCGGTTTTTCCCCAATCAAATTTTTTAACCCGTTCAAACCCTTTCTCCGTTAGGTTATTTCTTAGTTCTTTATCTTCTAAAACCTTTTTAATTGCATATGTTAATTCATCAACATTATATGGATCAATCATTATGGCTCCGTCTCCCACTACCTCTGGCAAAGAAGAAGTGTTAGAGACAATAGTGGGCGTACCGCAAGCCATTGCTTCTAAAGGAGGAAAGCCAAAGCCCTCAAAAAAGCTGGGGTAAATAAAAATGCTTGCTAAATTATACAAAAAGGGCTTATCTATACTATCTATGGTCCCAGTAAATATTATATCCTCTTTGTGCTTTGATTTTTTAGTTTTTTCTATCACGTCTTTGTAAAGCCAACCCTTGGATCCAGCAATAACTAACTTTAAGTCATCAAAAAGATTTTTCCCCCGACTTGTTGCGCGCCCCTCTAACCCAGCCCAAGATATTTTCGGATTATAATCAGAAAAATTTTCTTTTATATTTTCAAATGCTTTAATAAGCAGGGCTAAGTTTTTTCTAGGCTCAATAGTGCCGAAATAAAGAATAAAATTATCAGGAAGATTATATTTATTCTTAACTTCTTTTAGCTGCGAACTGGTTTTTAATTTGGGTTTAAATTCAGAGCCAATTCCCAAATAAATAACATCAATTTTCTCCGGCTCAATTCCATAAATTTTAATTAAATCTTCTTTAGTGGAAAATGAATCGGTAATAATCTTATCTGCTTTTTTAACTTGTTTTTTGGGAAAAGTAAGGAAGTGCCAAAGTTTTCTTGAAAAGGAAAAAAATTGAGGATGGTGTTTGAATGATAAATCATGAATTGTTATTACTCGCTTAATCTGTTGGGGTAATGAAATCGGAAGAAAATGAGGACTAAAAAAAATATCTACTGGACCCAAAAATTTATCAATGGTCGGTTTTTTAAAAACTAAGGTCAATAAGTCCAAGATTCTATTTGGCAATTTAAATTCTTTTAATTCAACGTTATCGGGTTTAATCCAAGAATAGTCCAGTTTAACTTTATTAAAAGCATTATAAAATAACTTGTATTTTATTTTTTCAGAATTTTTAAAGGTTAATAAAAAAGACAGGAGATTGGATGTATATTCCTCAATCCCCGTTTTCTTGCCTCGAGCTAAAACCCTTATATCAATACCAACTATCATAGCAAATAAAAATTAATTTAGGTGAATTAAAAATAAAGTATTGTATTTAATGAGACTGAACTCCATAATTTTCAAATTTGAATTCTTTCCAACTCTTTTCTATAAAATCTTTAATCTTGTTTTTAAATTCTTCTCTATCAAATTCCTGAGCTCTTTGCCTAATCTGAAGAGAATTAAAGCTATTAGGTTCAAACTTTTTAACTGCTTCAATTAAAGATTGGGCAGTCTGTTGCTCAAAAAATATGCCAGTTTTATTTTCATCTATTGACTCTAATGCTCCGCCTCCCCTATAAGCAATCACCGGCCTGCCGCAAGCCATTGCCTCTAAAGCTACAATTCCAAAATCTTCTTCTTGAGGAAAAATTAGCGCCTGGCAATTTTGATAATAATAATTTAATTTGTCTGTGGGAAGCTCCCCCAAGAATTCAATGTTTTTGCGAGCCATTTTCATTAACTTTTTTATTTCCGGTCCACTACCAATAATTTTCAATGGTAGGCCTAGTTTATTAAAAGCGTCTATTGCAATATCAAACCGCTTATAAGTAATTAATCTCCCCACCATTAAAAAATAATTCTTTACTTCTGATTGATTTTCGGAAGGAAAAAATTTTTTTGTATCTACTGGCGGATAAATAATTTGCGCTTCACGATTATAATATTTTTTAATTCGTTCGGCTACAAATTGAGAGTTGCAAATAAATTTATCAACTCGCAAGGCGGCTTCTCTATCCCAAATCCGAATATAGTTCATAAAAAAGGGAATGAGTTTTTTAACTATTCCAGAAAAACCGAATTCTGCAATATATTTATGGCTATCGTCCCAGGCATAACGAGGAGGAGTATGACAATAACATATGTGCAAAGTATTTGGTTTTGTAATAACTCCCTTGGCAAAACTAGCTGAATCTGAAAGAACAATATCATAGTCCAATAAACTGAACTGCTCCACTGCCATTGGCATTAATAAAGGAAAAATCCTATGTTTTGATTTAGCAAAAGGAATTTTTTGTAAGAACGAAGTAATAATTCTTTTATCTGTAAATAGACCTGTTCCGTGTTTTTCAAAATGAGCTGGATTATAAATTAAGGTATAAATAGGAGCATCAGGAAAAAGCTCTGTAAATGTTTCCAGAACCCTTTCCGCTCCACCGTATTGATTTAAATAGTCATGAACAAGAGCAATTCGCATTTAGGATTTAGGATTTAGGATTTAGGAACCAGAACCTAGTTCCTATTTACTACACCCTAAGATTAACAGGCTGACCTGTCAGTAAATAAAACTAGAAATGTTTTAAGTAAAATATAAATATCTTTTTTAAGCGACCAGTTTTCAATATAATAAGTATCTAATTTAACCTCTTCTTCAAAGGATAGATCAGAGCTTCCGCTAATTTGGGCTAATCCAGTCATTCCGGATTTTATAAGCAAAACTCTTTTGTGATGTTTTTCATACTTAGCCACTTCATCAGGTTGATGGGGACGGGGGCCAATCAAGCTCATTTCTCCTTTTAAAACATTAAATAATTGAGGAAGTTCATCTAAGCGCAGTTTTCTAAGTATTTTTCCAAACTTTGTTATTCTGGGATCATTTTTTATTTTAAACAGAGGCCCATCTTTCCTCTCATTGTGCTCTATAAGATTCATCTTAAGGACTTCGGCGTTTTTAACCATTGAACGAAATTTATATAAATCAAAACTCTTTCCTTGGCTTATCCTCTTTAATTTAACAAAAACCGGACCCGAAGAATCCAGTTTTATAATTATTCCTAAAATTAAAAACAAGGGAGATAACAACATTAAACCAATAGCTGAAAAAATGATATCAACTATACGCTTTATAACACTGCCCCAGCCCTCCAAGGGAGTTTTTTTTATTTCTATAAGAGGGATGCCTCCAAAAGTATCTACTTCAATATTTGTAGTCAGGGTTTGAAAAAGATTGGGAACAAATTTAAATATTTTTCTATATTCATCACAAAAATCTAAGATTTCTAAAATTTCTTTTCGGTCATATTTGGGACTAGCTAAAATAACAGTGTCAACAATAGGATTTTTAATAGCGTTTTTAATTTTATCAATATCAAGTTCGGAAAAATGCCGTATAATTCTGTATCCAAGATCGGGTTGGCGATTAATCTCGTTTATAATATTTTCGCTCATTTTATCTCCACCAATTACTAAAATATTATGAATACCAATATTATAGTATCCCACCATAAATCGTTGAATTTTTTTAACAAAGTAACGACCAATAAAAACAAATAGTATTGCCAAAATCCAGGTTGCCAAAACAATAAATCTTGATTCAAATTCTTTCCCTATTAAAAACAAAAACACAATCAGGGCTAATATTGAGGCCGAAATGCTTATAGCTGCTTGGGAAAATTCTTCAAATAATTTACGCGAGGCCTTTATTTTATATAGGCCAGAGAGCGCAAAAACAATTACCGTGAAAAAGGCAACGATAATTAGAATCCCTAAAAAACGAGAAAATGGAAGATTAATATCAAAAAGAACTGGCCTCCATCCGCTTACCAATGGGTTAGTTCTCAAAAAATAAGCAACAATACCAGCTGTTATAATCATTACAAAATCAACTGGGACAAGTAAAGTGCCAAATATTACTTCTGATTTTTTCATACTGCCTTTATTGTAGCTTAAAATTAAGCGAAAAATCAAGCTTTCTTTTTAGCTAAAATATTCTAATTAATTTAAATTAAAAATTTCCAAGATATCTTGGAAATTTTTAATGTCGGGCAAGTCGTAAGCCGAATTTTGTTCCCTTGACAAATATCAAGAGGATAATCATCTATCTTGATCCAATGTTACCATCGGACTCTTGCGAGCTACTTTTCACTAGCAAAAAATCATAATCACTTTTTACTAGGTTTGCTCTTGCATCCAGGTAAGGATTTAGCCGTTTCATTTCCGTATTTCTACGGAACTCGTCCTCCTTCGCACAAGGCTTCGGAAGGACGCCTCAATTCTTACGAATTTCGGCGTTTCTGTTCGCACCTCTCATCTTACGATGGACGGGTATTACCCGCTACCCTGCTCTCCCGATAAATATCGGGATGAATGTTCGGACTTTCCTCCCCTCAACTATGTTCAGGGCGATTATCTCCCTTGCCCGACTTTTTCATTTTAACATAAAAAATAAAAAAGTCAAGTCAAAACAAAAACCGACAAAAGTTCTACGATCGTGGGACTTTTGTCGGTAATAAATAAATGAATATAAGTTATTATATTCCTGGTAAGCCAGTATTTCTTTCGCCCTTATAATCTAAAGCGCGATTAACAAGTTTATCCGCTTCTTTGTTTTCTGAACGAAGAATATGTTTTACAACAACCCTGCCAAAATCAATTTTCAAATTCCAAACCTTAAGAAATAATTGCTCAATTCTTCTATCTAATATTTTATATTCGCCATTAACTTGCTTTGTTACAAACTCACTGTCTGTTCTTATTTCTATTTCCATATTCTTCGCTTTTTGTTTACCAAAAAGAAGCTTAGCTTTTTGAAGAGCGAAAATAATTGCTTCATACTCTGCTTCGTTATTGGTAGCTCGTCCTATTTTTTGGGCATATTCCTTTATTACTTTTCCTTTTTCTTCGGTAAAAATTACTCCAATTGCCGAAGGTCCGGGATTGCCTCTTGAGCCACCATCTGTGTAAATAATAATTTTCACTAATAAAAAACTAATTAGAACAAATTCTAAAGCAAATTATTGGTGTTTAATTGGCTTTCATTTGTTTACTATTAGCTATATTTAGGTCTATAATTTTCAACTGTAATTCTCTCGTTCCATTCCATTCATTGGTTATTAATTCAAAGACAACATCTAATTCGTCACCCAGCTTTATTTTATCACAAAAACCGCTAAAACCAAATCCTATCGCTTCAAAGGTTTTATTTCTCTCGCCATTATTCATCTCTTTTTCTAGATAAATCTTTAAATGAGCGCCATTCTTTCCCACAACTCTGAAATTAGCTATTTTCATTTTTTTTAGCAAAAATAACGGTCTTAAATTCCCTTCACCAAAAGGAGCCAATTTCTGAATTTCATCATAAGTATTAAAATTAATTTCTTCAGGCATTAATTCAATATCTATATTTAGAACTGGTATTAAATCCTTTGATTTTAATTTTTTATTCACTATCCTTAATAATTTATTTTCAAAATTCTTTAGATTTTTATTGCCCACAGTAAATCCCGCCGCCCCGGGATGACCGCCGAATTCATCTAAAAAATTCCGGCACTGAGATATTGCCTCAATAATATTAAACGAGGGAATGCTACGAGCTGAACCCTTGCTAATATTCTTCATTTTCTGAAAAATAATTGTCGGGCGATAATATTTATCCGTTAATCTCCCGGCAATTAACCCGACCATCCCAACGGGCCATTCCTTATTTCCCTCAAAAATAATTTTTCTTTTCTGTAAAATTTTACCCCTTTTTTCTATTTCCTTGATTATTCTATCGGTCATTTTTTGCCTCTGATAATTTTTATCGTTCAAATTCTGAGCTATTTTTTTAGCTTCTCTTGCCGAGTCAGTCACCAGTAATTCATAGGCGGTATTAGCATGGTCTATTCTACCGGCTGAATTGAGGCGAGGACCAATTATGAAACCAAGAGTATGGGTGTCCAAATTAGTAGCTAAAAGTTTAGTATTTATTTTAGGTTTAATTTTTGCTAAATTCATTAACTCCTTTAGTCCCTTTCTTTTGGTCTGGGCTAAAACAACCAAACCATATTTAACCAAAGTTCTATTTTCTCCTCTCATAGGCATAACATCTGTCACGGTAGCAATAGCCACTAAATCTAATAGCCACTTTTCCCAACCCTTATACTGAATCTTGTCCAAATAATACTTTCTTAACAAGGCCTGAACTACTTTGAAGGCAACTCCGGTCGCAGCTAATTCTTTAAATGGATATGTTTCATTCTTTTGTCTTGGGTTAACAATCGCAACCGCCCGAGGAATTTTTTGAGAAACTTCATGATGATCAACAATAACGACATCTACGCCCAACTTATTCGCTAATTCAATTTCCTCAAAATCAGTAATCCCACAATCAACAGTGATAATCAGATTAGTTTTGTTTTTTACTATTTCCCGAATTGCCTTGTTGTTTAAACCGTAACCTTCTTTATTTCTATCCGGTATATATATACTAAAATCAGCACCTAAAAATTTTAATGTTTCGCTTAATACGGCAACCCCGCAAACACCATCCGCATCATAATCGCCAAAAACAACTATTTTTTGTTTATCTTTTAGAGCTTGCTTAATTCTATGCACGGCTTTT
>Ga0180433_10006875_pt1 | contig 14732 bp, 13 predicted proteins | sample SS_ome_8_FD_132980 | JGI IMG/M metagenome (GOLD analysis project Ga0180433, IMG submission 132980) | Hypersaline lake sediment archaeal communities from the Salton Sea, California, USA - SS_1_D_1 metaG | ecosystem: Environmental > Aquatic > Non-marine Saline and Alkaline > Hypersaline >... | reverse complement strand
ATTAAATGATTTAAATCTTTCCCCTATTAAACCTATGCACGAAGCATTAGCCTATGCTTCAGATTTAGGTTTGCCGGGAATAACTAATGATGTAAATCGATCCTTACTATTTTTACAGTCATTAGGTGTATTAATGGAAGATATGGAGGGTACCATAAGACCTTTAACAGATTTAAATCAAGATGAAAAGCAGAAAATTTCTACGGCAATAATTGAGTATGCAACGCTTAAACTGGATATAGAGCCTATGGAAATTATTGAAAAGCTAATCGTCAATAGATACGTCTTGAAAAGTGAGCCAATAGACTCAGATCTTTGTGATACTAAGGAATTTGCAAATCTTTTAAATGCATGTGGTCGAACTGATGTAGGTTCCTTAGGAATTGCGATTGCTATGGGGGATCGAAAAGATTCTTATGAACAAGCGAAAGAGATTCAAGCAAATTATAAGAAACTTTTAACAAAAGGATTAGGATGGGTTTATGATGAAGAAAAGCTTCAGCAAAAAGATCATATTCAATATTATTTCGGAGAGGATGTCATTCCAGAGAATATTATAGGTACCATCACCTCAATGTTAATTTTTGATTCCACAGATCGCATTGATAAATCAAAACCTATTTTTGGTTTGGCCAAAAGAATAAATGAAGACGTATTTAAAGTTTCTGGAAGGGCCCATGAAAGTATAGTTGATAAGGGAGTCAATCTTTCTGAAGCAATTAGAGAAGCCTGTGAATTAGCGGGTTTAGATGTGTTAGGCGGAGGTCATCCGCCTGCGGCAGGAACCAAAGTTCCCACCGATAAAGTTGATCTGTTTTTAGAGAAATGTGATGAAGTGATCAAAAAACAATTAAGTTAAATTTTATATATTTCTCCTGTTTCAGGGGCAACGGAATTATATTTTTTTTCCACTAGCTCGCTAGCAAATGTCGTAGTTGCTTTAGGATCCCCATGCACACAAAAAATATCTCTTGAATCCTTGTTAAAAGCTAGATTCTCAACATATTGATGAAGATGCACATTATCTGCGTGGCTAGAAAAGTCGAAATAATTCACATCGCATTTTGCTTTAATCCTCATATTATAAGATCTACGCTTTCGTCTGCCTCCCTCTTTATACTTGAAAATTCCATTTTCTAAGAGTTCTCTTCCCGGACTACCTTCTACTTGATATCCTACCAGATAAACCGCAGATCTTGGGTCGTCAAGAAATGATCTCATAAATTTGATGGCGGCTCCTCCTTTTAGCATCCCGGAAGGCGCAATTAATACACCATTAGACTTCTTAATAAAAGAACGCTCTCGTTTTGATATGAATTGGGTTGTTTTTATTGCTTTATTTAGAGCTTTAACATCTCTTAGCGCCTCTGGATAATTAAGATAATCCATTGAGATTTGTTTAGCAAGCCCATCCATATAGATTTTTCCGTTATAATTTAATTTTTTTAAAATTAATAATACCTCTTGGGAACGAGCCACTCCAAATGCGGGTATAAGAACTTTTCCCCCATCATCAGTGATTTTAATGACATTTTCAACGAAAGCTTCTTCAAGCAATTCCCGTGAGGGATGTTCTCGTAATGCATAAGTTGATTCAGTTATGAGCGCATCCAATTTTATATTAGCATTGAGTTTTGCAGGTTTAACAAGATTGGTATCTGTTGTGTTGATATCTCCCGTATAAAGAATTTTTTTATTATCTACCTCTATAAGAATTGATACGCTTCCTGGAACATGCCCCGCGTGTAGGAATGTGATGTAAAAATCATCTGCAATTTTTTGACGTATATTATTTTGTAAGAATTTTGCATTACCCATCATTCTTTTTAATTCCCTATAGCCAAAAGGATAAGGATATTTGGAAATTATAATCATATCTTTTATTAGAGTTTCAATTACTTTGAGTGTTACTGGATTAGTGAATAGAGGGATGTCCTTATCTCTATATAGGTAAGGTATAGCCCCAGAATGATCGATATGACAATGAGTTAAAGCTACAGCGCTTAAATCATCTAAATTTATCTCGTGAGGTAATCTCTCATCACTACGGAACCTCACCCCATAGTCAAACATACATTTTGTGCCGTTTTTTGACTCAATTAGTATGGCGCTTCGTCCCACTTCGCGGCAACTTCCTAAAAAATGAATCTTTGGCATTAAAAGTAAAAATGATTTAAAAGTTATCAATTTTATGGTTAAAAATAAAAAGTAAAAGAAAAATTACGTTTATTGAATTTTAGGTATTGCATTAGTGAGTAGATCAATTACATTATTGACATTTTTTCCAAACACTTCTAAAATTTCTTCCCAAGTAACTGGAGCCTCATCAGTTTTCCAGCAATCATAATCAGTCGACATTGCTACCGCAGCATATGGAATCCCTGCTTCATTTGCGAGAGCTGTCTCGGGAGCTATGCTCATATTAATTACATCCGCACCCCATATCCGAAACATATTTGATTCTGCTCTTGTAGAAAATCTTGGGCCTTCAATCGTCACCACAGTCCCTTTTTCGTGAAATTTTAAGTTCAATTCTTTTGCAGTGTCAATTAAAATTTTACGTAAATTTTCGTCGTATGGATCTGCCATAGGAGTATGTTTCATATCTCCGGGCTCGAAAGAATCGAAGAATGAGATTTTTCTTAAACGAGTAAAATCAATAAACTGATCTAAAATGACTAAATGACCTCTATCTATTTTCTCCCTTAGACTACCGCAAGCTGTGGTAGCTAATATATGAGTGCAGCCTTGATCTTTAAGTGCTTGGATGTTAGCCCTATAATTTACTTGGGTAGGAGGGATGGTATGTTCTCTTCCATGCCTTGCAATAAGAACTACATCCACACCTTCGATTTTCCCCGTTTTAAGGGGAGAAGTGGGTTTTCCGTAGACGGTATCTACTTCTATATCTTGCGCATCCTTTAAAATGTCTGGGTTATCTAAGCCGCTTCCACCTATAATTCCGATTTTAACCATATTTTTTACCCTTTAAGGTTTTTGAAATATAATATTTAAAATTTTATAAATTATTTTTTATTTTTTACAGAAAAATTTATTTCTGTTTTGAAATAGAATTATTATAAGAATTATTGAAGGTTAATAGTTTATGACTACTAATATTTTAGATGGAACACGAGTTTATCTTTCCGGACCCATGGATTTTGTTGGTTCCCGAGTTATTGAGAAATTTCTTGGATGGCGTTCAATATTAAGTCCAATTCTTCGCGCCTTAAAGATTACTGTATTAGACCCATGGAATAAACCCACAATTAAAGGTCACAAGAATTATGGTCAGGAGGGTGTGGTTTATTCTAAGGAGGAATATGAAAAAGATTTTTGGACTAATGATGAAACGCGCGCCCGTTTTGAAACCGATTTTTGGGAAACAGTTCATATTGACCTTAGGATGGTCGATCTAGCCGATTTTATAATAACTTTTGTCCCAACTAATATTTATAGCGTAGGGACCGTTCATGAAATTGTTACCGCACGACTCCAGATTAAACCGGTGTTAATGATCAGTCCTCCTGTGAAATATGATTTTTTCCCGGAGATCGCCAAATTACCCGACGATACAAAAAAATTATTGAAATTTTATGGATTAAAAGAAAATCCGAAGGGTATTCCCAGTCAATGGTATGGAAATATCGTCGGCGGGCATTATTTTTTTGACGGATTCGGATGGGAAGCGCTTGAATTAAAATCAAATGATTTTTACCAACGTTTAATTGAGGATGTTCTCAGAAATGCAGAACCCGAAAAAAAGAATGAAGAAAAATATAAACAATGGAAAAAAGTAAAAACATGGGTTTCTGAGTCAAAAGAACTTCAAAATCTCACAGGAAGCGTCCTAGATCATGTAAGATTTCTAGAAGGCGAAGAAGGTCTATTAGCTAAGGAATTAAAGAACCCAAACGAAAAAAATCGGAAATATTTCTGGTATAATATGCCCTATACTCCAAAAAGATCGGTATTATATCAAATATTTAATATTGCAAGTGGAAATATCCCTCCGCGCTTACAGATATTTAGTCATCTGGACGAAGATGGTGAAATGCAATATAAAAGTTATGAATCTACCGATGATAGCTGGTTATTAATCTCCCATGAGGATATCTAACTAAATTTTCCTTCTAAAGAGAATATCATTATCGGGATCTTGAACATAACCCATCTTTAATAGATATTTTCGATGTATTCCATTTTTTGTTCGGGCAACAAGAGTTTCAAATCCTTCCTGCTTATATTTCTTGATCTCTTCAGTGTGCAGAAATATAGAGTTTTTAAAATCACGGTAGTCTGGGATAATATAATCAATTATTATTTCTAAAGATCCTTCCGCCGTTGGTTTTGAGGCAAAAATGCCTACGGGGATCATATTTCTCAATATTAGAAGAATTCTGGTGTTTTCTAAATTCTGGAGGTGAAAAGCCGGAAAAATCTTTTTTATATCTTCATGGTAATAATTAACAAATTTTTGTAGAAACGCTGAATCTTTATCCTGGATATGTAAAACCGTAAAATAATCTTTACTTTTAATAATTTTCAAAAGATAATATATATTTATAAAGAAAATGAACAAATTAACTGCTAGAACAGGGTAGGCATTTATAATAAGGCTATAAATTACGAATGTAAATGAACCAATCATATTAATTAATCTTAGTTTCAAGATCTTGCTCATCATTAAAGAGATTGCTGTAAAAATAGAAGCGGCATATCCAATTATTTCAATCCATAACATATGATATCACTCATAAATTCAAATTATATTCAAATTTCAGTAGTTTACAAATTCTTAAAATTTATTTTATTAAATAGCGATTAAACTTGCAAGTATTAAATAAAAGAGAGTAAAATAAAAAAAAAAACAAAATATTATTATAGATTAAAATTCTGCGATTTCCATCGCAACTTCTTCCATTTCTTCAGCGCCACGGGATTTCATTTCTTTTACAAGTTGTTTTTTCCTATAAACGGTAACGCCAGCAACGGTGACTGCAATCGGCAACACTAAAAACATCATAAAAAATTCGAAATCGTTCCATGGAAATACCGGAGTAGGTGCGAATCTGTTCAAATTCCATATAATTAATAGCGTGAGAATATAGGTTGTAATGAAATTGGCAAGAGAATCCATGGAACGAGTTAATCCCATGCCTGTTTTACGTTTTCCTGTAATAGGCCAGAAAAGATTAGATCCTAACCAGCCTAACTGATCCACAATAACATGTCCCCAAACTCCACCGAGAATGATGCCGATAATGGTTAAAACTTCCAGGTCCGAAAGTAAGACACCATTGATACTGTAAAGATACCCTGCCGCTAATGCTATAAAGAAGGCAAAGAATACCCCTATAGTAAGAGAATGTGACCATCTTCTATGCCATTGAATAAAATCGGCAAATATAGTATCTCCTTCTCTTCTGAATTGGAAGGTAGGTCCATCCCAGATATCCACATTAGTTACATCTTCATATGAATAATAAAGCTTAGGTTTAAATTTCACCACGGCTACTTTTTCCTGTTCGGGTTCCGTACCATAAAGAACTTCGAGTCCCGTTGTGATTAAGGGGCCAATCCGGACATGAACTTCTCTTTCTTTGAGTTTAAACAACACAGAATATCTTCGCCACAATCCATTCGGCATTTTAATGGTATTGAGTTTCAGTTTTATCGCTTTATCGCTTTCATAAGCCTTATTAATACTATCGACAATGGTTTGGGCAACTCGCCATGGATCTAGCTCATGGTATCCGGGATTCGTACTAAAGTCCTCTCTTTCTAAATACCTACTCAGTTTGAAATCCAGAAAGTCGGGTAAATACCCAAATAATCCTCCGATAGGAATCAAAAGAGTAAGCATAATGAGATCTTGGGTATACGCGGCAGTAACAACCAATGGAAAAAAGGTTGCGATACAAACTCCTGTCATAAAATGTGTTAAGCCTTTCATTATATCACCTTTTAAGCGATTCCAAATAGCTGAGATACAACTAAAGTTAATCCCGCCATTGAAATCATAATTGGTATTGTTATAACGGAAATACAATGGATACGTCTTGTGTTAAATACGAGTGGTATATAGCCGATAGCCGTAGCTACGATTAAAATAAAGATGCCAGAGATCCCTAACATATAATAAGTTAAGATTAACATCACAATTAACCCGAACAAGGATACATATCGAGTATTTATTCTGTGGATGGATTTCGTAATACCTTTGGCAATTAAAGTAAATATGAACCAGCCCACGGCAGTCGAAATCAAGACCGTAGAAGCAATTATGATCAATTCGCTATATGTATTGGGAACATAAAACATTGTGATAAATAGGGCTGCGCCACCTCGACGGATGATTACTCCCGGAATAAATAGAAGCATAACTGCACCAACGTAATAAATGGCTCTCGAAAGTCCTTGGCTAAACATAAAAGAACGATCCCCAGATTGTGCCACTGCATGGCGGGCAAAAGTATTTCCCACTCCCGCCGTTAGAGAAGGAATGAGCATCCCAATAGAACCTCCAATTACGCCTCCTGCGACTCCTTGAATTAATTCACTCGTATTTCCCTCAATTGTTTTTCCTAAGTATTGTTTTGGAATATCTTTCTTAGCACTAAACAAATTCTGAATGATGGAAGGAATCGCAAATAAACCCACAAACGCCGCAGCTAAGCCTTGAAAAGATCTTTCAGGGGGGATCAATTGGCTGAAAAATAGGTATATTCCAAGGATTCCAGAAGCAATAATTACAAAAAGCCCCATTAACAACTGTACCCAGGCAGCAGCCAATTTTCCTATTCTCGTTTTTTGTCGTGCAGGGTCTTTAGGCCATTCAGATAACCACACAAACGCCATAGCAGTTGCGATTATCCATAATGAATGTTCTACCAAAAGATCGACTAATAAGGTAAGAAATTCCGACCCAAAGATAATGAGCAGACAAGCCATCACTGCTCCAACAACCGCTCCTAATCCCGTTAGAAATACTGCTTCATAACCCCTCCCGTCTTGAAGATATTTTTGACTGGGAAAGACCATGAACACACTGGAATCATCGGGAGTCTGAAAATAGACCGCAGAGATACAAGATCCTAAACAATATCCTATTAACATCGAAGTTGTGAAGGATGCAAATACTAAAGGATCAATAGATTCAAAGTTAAGGAGATATAATACGACAAAACCGAGTATTGAATAGATATGCAGTCCCGGAATTAGAGAGCAAACCATAGCGATGATGACTCCGAGGATCCCAATTGCCGTACATATCAAGATAATTTCAAATGGAATCATTCTATTGTCTCGCCTCCTTGGATAAGTATTTTAATATCATACATCGATCCGGGTAAAATTTCTAAAGTATCATAGTATAATTCCGTAAAGCCAATTACCTCAACGATATCTTCTTCATATACAGAAATTGTGACCTCTGGAGCAAAAGCTCTTACATATTCGGGAAAAAAGACTCTGGTAACATTATCTAATTCAAAATAAGATGAACCGACTTTTGTAACTTCACCTGTAACATTTACACGGATTCCCAGATATTCAGAAGGTGTTGCATTATAGAGGTTAAACAATTCAGTTGCATTAGTAACTAAGGCCGCAGGTCTTTGATATTTATAGTAATTACTTGAGTCCAGTAATAAATATAATTCATCACCTCGAATATAAATAGACCCTCTCACCGTACAATCATCTCCTATCGCAGGAGTATTCTTATCCTCGATCATCTCATCTGTAGTTTCTGTATAGGCTTTTACGTCAATCGAACCCGTATTGTCGGTCACTGTAAAAATTAGCGTTTTCCAAGATTCATCATTTGCCACTCGGTAATCGATATTTGTTACATGCCCTTTGATGGTTACCGTTCCATTGGAATAGGTTGGTCCAATATCTCCGATGTTCACGAACGGAGCAGGATCGATTGCCGCATATATTCCGAGCCCTACAAGCCCAAAAATTACCGCAAATATCGAAACATATTGAATGATTCTTAATCGAGTCCCGTGTGGCATTTTAGAACGGCACCAGGGACAAGAATAGAACGCTCCCACATAAGCTCCGCAATTAGGACAAAACCCCGGCTTAGTTTTTTCTTTGATATCTTCTTTTTTTATTACCATTTTTAGGACCCCTCCACTATTTTAATCGCACCACTTGTAGCATTTGAAGGGATAATTTCTAACTCTGCGCCATATTGGGCTACAATCCCGATAATTTCTACGGTTTGGTTAATTTCGGGATATGCCGCATATGATCCCGCTAATGCGATTTGAGAATCGGTCACGAATACATCAATATCCCCTGTAAGGTCAGTGACTTCTAAAATCATGAAATCAATTACACCATCATTGTCATCATCAGTTGCATATCTGTCCGTTACATTTCCTTCAATACTAACTTTTAAATTCAAATCATTCAATAATATATCGCCAATATCTTTTCTCTGAGGCGTTTTATAAAGAACCGTAAGAGCCTCAATATTTTCTACTTCAATCGATACAATTAATCCGCTATATGAACTATTATAGACGTTTACCGTTCCTTCTACGATGACATCATCTCCGATGCCCGGAAAGTGTGAGGACTGTCTTAAAGAAGACGTAAAATCCGACCAGCCGAAGAATTCAATCGAGCCCGTCTCATCGACTACCGTAAAAGAGGTTTTCTCATATCTGTAATCATAATCCACATCCGTGACAGTTCCCATAATCTGAACAACTTGTCCTTCCATATCAGGAGTAATCTGGTCAATAGGAGTAATATAATTGGCCTGAAAATAGCCATATCCTAAAAGGAATACTCCTATAATGCCAAGCACAAGGATGTATTTATGGGCTGTCTTGAGAGAAATCCTTCCCTCTGGTCCAAGGGAAGCACCGCATTTATTGCAACTCTTGGCTACAGGAATCGATTTCCCGCAAGAAGGACACGTGGTTAATTTGATTTGGCTTATATCTTTTTCTTCCGGTTTAGAGATGACCATATTTAGGCTCCTCCTTATTAGTTTCTTCAAGTTTTTTAATTAAGATGCTCTGTTTCTTGATCTTCATTTGAAGTTCATTGATTAAATCGGATAAGGGCGTCATTTCTCCCCCAGTTAACATATTAAGATCTCGTTCCAGCATTGTTTTCTCTTCTTCGACGACTTTCATCTTTTCTTTCATTTTCTTAATCATTGCTTCTTTTCTTTTTAGTTCGCCGGAGATTTTAACTTTTTTACCTCTCCTACCTTCTTCTACCGGCGTTGTGGATTCTAAGATATCTAATTTATCCTCTAAGGTCTTAAGTTGATCTTGATATTTTCTGAGCTCGAGATCCTTAAGATTTAGATTTGTTTCCAGTTGAGAAATCTTTAATTTAATGTTTTCATCCATAAGTCTGAGATGGAGCTGCATTGTGCCTTCTATTGCCACATATTTCTCAGGATGATATTTTAAAATTAAAACTTGAGGAATTGGGCGGATTGGCTCTCCAAATTTAATCATGTCATGATTGTATTCGATAAAATTCATGACAAATTGGCTTGGAATCACATTATCAAACGGCGTACCATCGTAATTAAGGTGAGACATTTTTACCGCATCGCCATAAAAATAGTTAAGGTTTTCCCGAGCGGCATTGATATCGATGGGAATCTCTTGTTGAGCTTCTGGAGTTGGTTCGGTTAATTTTTTTCTCTTCTCGAGCGCTCTATCTTGAATTTTCCGATTTTTAATTTCTGATTTTTCTTTTTGATGTCTGATACTGTATCCCGTACCGAGTATACCCATATAGACTATTGAAATAAGGGGCAACCATTGTAGCCACGTATAGGTGGGAATTATCCCAGGTTCTTTATATTCTGGCACTTCCGTTGAAGCTTGTTTATCCCAATCCCGCAAAAATAATTCCACATAGTATTCCGCAACCTCGGAAGAATTAACGATAATGCCAATTTCTCTGTTATTGGTAGCAGAGTTTTCATTCCAGTTCAAGGAAGAGATCATCACTGCTTCTTCATCTACGATAAATCCCTTTACATGAAATTTCTCGATACCTCCCGAATTGTTGGAATATTTTACCTCAATTCCGTGAGCCTTCATTACTTGAGCGGCTTCATCATTATCATTCTCATCATCTAAATTATAAAAGGTAGAATCCAATATGATTTTGATATCCACCCCTCTTTGCGCTGCATCTATAAGCGCCTTAAGGAAGGGATTGTTATTTTGACCGCCCGGATAACCGGTCCAAGTGGGATACATGTAGAATATCTCGCCATAAATCTTGGTTTTAGCGGAGTCAATTAAATCTACGATCACATCAATTGTCTCGTCAGGTCCCACGACCGTTTGAAAGGTCGCATTCACATCATTATAGGTCCGATAACCTGAAATTGGAGAGTAAGCTCCATAAAACACATCCGTATTTTGTAAGGGAGCTACAACATAACCTGGATCGTATGGGTCTGCAACACTCCAGTCTAAATTGAACACATCAAGATAAATCCCCGCTAATTCGGTATTATTAATGGCTATGCCCCAACCTCTATTTCCATAAGAAGGATCTTTAGGAATGCCTGTCGCTTTGTAATTTTCTGTTCCGATTGCGACCGTATTGTTATCAATGATCATATATTTCGCATGGGTATATCGTCCTCCCGCATAGCCTTCCCATCTTATCGTACCATTTGGATGTTCATATATCGTTTTTGCCACATACACCACTTCATGAGCCGTTGGATCATCGGTTGTATGTACCGACGCTCCAGGATATGAGTCTTCAAAAATTGCTCGTACTTGAATCCCCCGATCCATCGCACTTGTAAGATGATCTAAAAGATAAGAGGACGTAAATTGATATACACAAATATCAATATTTGACTGAGCAACATCCATTAAGTGAGTTATTGCATTAAAGGAATTATCCGGAGAACTAAAGGCGGTCACGGTTCCATTACCCATAAGGGGCTTTGATAAGAATATTGAATTATTTGAATGCTTTCCTGGATTTGGAATCGTATTATATCGCCAGTCTTCACTGACATTGTTATCAAGATAAGCATCATTATTATCGGGATCGTATAATCTAGATAAAGATTTCCCTTCAGATCCGATATATACGCCCTCATCTTGCCAAGAAAGGGGATCTACCGTATCAACAAAATCTGCAGAACCCATACGGTACGCAAATCTATCGATTATTGTAGAATAAGGATCTGTTAAACAAAGATCTTTTGGACTAGAAGCACTAAGAGATAATGATTCCGTATGATTTAAACCTGTAAATCCATATTCGATAGAAGCATAGGTGTCGTTATCCGTGATTAGAAAATAAGTTTTTGCGGGAATAGTGGTCGAAGAAGGAATTGTGGCTTGTGTAGATCCTAAATTATCATATTGTATTGTCCAATCACTTATATCGATGGAGGCGTCTCCAGGATTGTATAGTTCAATGTATTCTCCATCATACTCCATATAATCACTGGAATCGACCATCACTTCTGTAATTAAGATACTCCCAGCCGCTCCCGGATTATATTGAGGCAAATAACCTGGAGTGGGATTCGTTGTTAAAACCCAATCTGATTCATTGTTATTATCTTCTAATTCTCCTCCAATAGTAATATTAATCCTTTGGATAGATTCCGAAGGGTCATCGGGAGCAGGAGCACTATTTCCACTTTTCCAGTACCATGTGTTTAAATAACTAGTTCCTACACTCCCATATAATACGACATCCTGATAATGGCCTGTGCCATTTCTCAAAGCTAATTCTTCTCCACTATCAGTAAAGGTAACTGAATCATTATAATCCGTAGGAGCATTATCATCCCCGAATGTAATAACTTCTCCAGGCGCAATTGTTGAGACATGAGCACCTATATCCACTTCTACATTACCGCCCCCAATGTCATAGATATCCCATCCAGTAAGATCCACTGGAGAACTGGTGGGATTATAGATCTCAATCCATTCATATGTGCTTCCTCCTCCATCAGCTACAACTTCTGTTATACATACATTTGTGGCCTCAACTGACGTTTTTGGAATAATCTGCTCTAAAGAGTTTTCTTCATGTTCTATTTGTTTATTGCTTTCCTGACTATCTAAGATGCTTGAAGAATAATGATTCTCATTATATAATATTCCCATAAGCCATAATAAACTGAAAAAGCAAAAAATCACGATAATTTTATTTTTTCTATGCATTTTTGTTTCACTGGTTTTTTCCAATTTTTAGTTAAATTTTAGTTTAAAAGTAATGCAATTTTAACAATCAAATTGCATGTATAGTTTAAATGAAATTACATAAAAAGTTTAAACAGTTCATATATAGGAATTAAATTTAAAAAACTCTCAGCTGACAAGTCAGCCACCCACCCGTAATCTTTTTTTTATTAATGATATTTCACTACAAAGCATGATACCTGATCTTTATATGACCCGGTAAATCCGGTACTCGATTAAAAAACAAGGTCTCTTGAGCTGTCGGTCAATCCTCTTGGGTAACTCCCGTTAAAAAAACCGAGTCTTTCGCTCAAGAATGCTTGCGCGCGACTGCGAATAAAAAAAAGTAAAAAAAATAAAAAATAGAAAAGAAGATGTAAATTATCCTAAGGAGATTTTATTCCTCTACAGGAATTTCTAATAGAGAATAGATGTCATATCCTTTTAATTTGTCTCTTCCGTGTAAGGAGCCGGTTAATTCGATAATAAATGAAACTCCCGCAATCACTCCGCCAGCTTGTTCTATCAAATCTATCGCAGCTTCTGTAGTGCCTCCCGTGGCCAATAAATCATCAAAAAGTAAAATTTTCTCGCCTTCTTCGATCGCATCCGTATGCATTTCGATGGTATCCTTCCCATACTCCAGGACCATAGATTTTTTTATGGTAGTAGACGGGAGTTTACCTTCTTTTCTGATTAAGATAAATCCTGCCCCTAATAAATACGCAATTACACCTCCAAAAATAAACCCTCTCGCCTCAATAGCCGCCACTTTTTTGATCCCTTTATCTTTATAATGATTTGCCAACCTATCGCAAGCTTCCTTAAAAGGTTCGTGAACTTTACATAAGGTGGAGATATCTTTAAATTGAATCCCTTTAATCGGCCAATCGGGTACATTTCGAATATGATCCAATAAATTCATTTTTCTAACCTTTGAGTGAAACCTTGATTAATTCAAGATATATGATTAAATGTGTTTAATATGATATTAATTAAATAATTAATCAACTTCTTTGTGTATTAAAAATAGGAAATACCATGAAATTTATTTCTTTGAGAGTAGATCCTTAAATTCTTCGAGAATTTTAATCCCTGAACTCGCACCAATCCGAGTCGCCCCCGCATCGATCATTGCTTTAGCAGCCTTATAATCCCGAATCCCTCCCGATGCTTTTACGCCCATTTGTTGTCCAACAGTTTTTCTCATTAATTGTACGTGATGCTCCGAAGCCCCTGAGGGACCGAATCCAGTGCTAGTTTTGACAAAATCCGCTCTTGCCTCTTTAGCTATCTCACAAGCTTTAATAATTTCGTTATCTGTTAAAAAACATGTCTCAAGAATTACTTTAGTGAGATTTTTTTTTGCGGCAATTACTACGGCTTCAATATCTTTTTTCACCAGATCTATTTCTCCACTTTTCATGGCGCCAATATTAAGAACCATATCCACTTCCACCGCACCGTCCTTTATTACCTTTTCTGTTTCAAAAGCTTTTACCTCTGATGGGGTGGCGCCTAAGGGAAACCCAATCACAGTGCAAACCTTTACCGGTGAACCTTTTAAGTACTCCTTTGCAGATTTCACATAGGAAGGGTTTATACAAACGGCTCCAAAACTATTTTTCTTCGCCTCCTCACATAACTTTTTTATATCATTAAGAGTAGATTCAGGCTTTAAATTTGTATGGTCAATCATTTCTGCCAATTTTAATATATCATCGTCTTTCATCTTTTTTCTACCAACTGTTAGGAGTTATTAATAACATTAAGTTACGATAGTATTTGGAAATTTCTAGATCTAGTCTAAAAGCGTAGCTAAATAATCCTCAACATCCTTAATAAATTTCAATACACCTCTCTCTATTTGCTTTGTCAATGTTTCTAAATCACTAAAATCTGGGTTTTCAACTATAATATACTCTATAATCGAATCAATACCTTTTATATCGGTTGGTATGCTATATTTATCCCACTCACGTTCTTTAACCAATTTCCAGTATTTTTTTTGAATCTGTTTATTAGACCCGGCTAACCAAACTTCAAATCTACATTTCTCATGAATAAACACTATCGCAACTTTTAATTTTCGACTGTTTAATGATTCTGGGGAGAAGGAGAAACATGTCATATCCATATATCCATAATAAATACTCCCAGATACGATATGATAGGGATATTTTTTTTAAAATATGTTCTCAATTCCATGATATATCCCATCAATCCTTTATATGCTTCTCTAATGTCTCCTTTCTCCATCTGTCTTCGATATTCCTTCATATATTCATAGAACGGTTTCAAATTTAATTCCTCCGTTTAATAAAATTTAAATAATAATATAAATCTCTAAACTGGCATTAGTAGCTATTCCAGCTATTATCAACTTATGAGCAATTATTTTCACTAATTTAAATATATTATTAAAGGCAAAAATTTTCTTAAAAATTCAAACTTTTTAAATTTTAAAATTAATCTATAAAAAATTATTAAAAATTAAAAAATATTTAAGTT
>Ga0180433_10006874_pt1 | contig 14733 bp, 16 predicted proteins | sample SS_ome_8_FD_132980 | JGI IMG/M metagenome (GOLD analysis project Ga0180433, IMG submission 132980) | Hypersaline lake sediment archaeal communities from the Salton Sea, California, USA - SS_1_D_1 metaG | ecosystem: Environmental > Aquatic > Non-marine Saline and Alkaline > Hypersaline >... | reverse complement strand
TCATCTCGATAACAGATAAGCAGTATATTGGGATGAAAGGGGATTCGATTCTGACCGTCGCAGTAGCTGATAAGGAAACGCCATTCTTTGTGTGCTATAGAAATACAGAGACAGGTCTCTCATATGCTAAGAAGTTTATCATTAAGCAGTTTATTATGGATAAGCTTTACCGGTTTTTTGACGAGGAGAGTAAGCTCCAGTTCTTTAGCCGGGAGCCTGTGGACAAACTGCTTCTTCGCTTTGTGCCTAAAGCAAGGCAGAAGATGGCAGCACAAGAGTTTGATACAGAGAAGGTTCGTATAAAAAGTGTTACATCTGCGGGTATACGCCTTTCTAATCGTCCTGTTATGGAGGTAAAACCCTTTGGCAGAAAGAAAGCTAGCTAAAAATTTAGCTTTAAAGCGTTTATCGAAGCAGTCGCTTCATTCGCAAGAGCTGAAAACCTATCTATCTAAAAAGGGTATTTCTTCAGAGGTGATCGAGGAGACCATCTCTTTTTTCAAAGAGCTCTCTTATATTGCCGATGAGGAGTGGTTAGAGCGGTTTGTAGTAAAGGAGCAGCAAAAGGGAAAAAGCACCTTAGAGATCCGCGCAAAGCTACGAGGAAAAGGCATCGCTTTTCACCATCCTTCTCGCGGAGAGGAGGGTGGTGCCTTACGTCATTGCATTGAAAAAAAGTATCCTGTTCTTCTTGAAAAGAATTGTGAAGAAAAAGCAAAAAAAAAGGCAATTGACGCCCTTTTACGCCGGGGATTTTCTTTTGAACTTATTCAAAGTTTTCTATATACTCTTGCTGATTAATAATATGGAGAAAATAAGAGTATGGTATTTCCTGTTCATGGTTTTGGTTACCCTCAGGGTTTTTATATGCGTCGTGGAGGGGTGGCCCGTGCACCATCAGGCCCTTGGATTGCAAGACCTGTCCCACGCTTTATGGGATGTGATTTTTATTCCCAGCCTGTACCTGGTTATTTTGCACACTATCTGAGAGGAAGTGGGGGTCCACGACCGGTTCTGCATGCACAGCCTCCAGTACTTCGTATTCTACCTGTTCCTTTTGGTATTCCGTCTGATGTCCGCATGCTCACACCCTCACCCCCCGCTCCCTCGTCAGGACAGGCAGCGCTTAGCCCTCCCCCTGTAGCAGGAAGTCCTGTAGAGTTTCCAGCTCCCTCGTCTCCCGAGGAAACACGGGGTTTTGTGCCTATTGAAACTCCTTCTTTAAGTCCTCTCCCTTTACGACAGAGTCCTGTGAAGCGTCCTATTCCCCATTCTCCTCAGGCAGGAACTCAGACAGAGGAGCCCTCTTCTGCTTCCCAAAGCACTTTTCCATCATCTGTCCGAACGGTTGCTACAGATATTGCCTACCTCTCACATCGTGCGACCCAGCCAATTACAGAACTTCGTGCTTCTACCGACCAGCCATTATCCCCAGAAACTGTAGGTGCGCATGCATCGCCTGCAAGCAGAAGCCCAGTAGGATCCCCTCTTCATACTCATGATGAAGTGATTAGAGTTGCGCTATTTACTCCATCTTCAGCCGTAAGTGGCAAACAGCCTATTCAGGAGCTGAATCCTCAAGGAGATAAGGTGTTTCCTTTAGAGTTTTTTGAGAGGGAGAGAAGAAAGGAGCAGCAAAATAAACTAGAACAACAAGGAAAACAACAATGACAGAACAAACATTGCTTTTTTTAAAACCAGATATGTATGAAACACAAAATATAGGTAATGTGATTCAGCATATTGAAGCAAATAAGGAGCTATCTATTCGAGCAATGAAGATGGTTCAGCTTAACAAAGCACAGGCAGAGACCTTCTATGCGATTCACAAAGAGCGTCCTTTTTTTGACAGCTTGACCGCATATGTCTCAAGAGGTCCTATCGTCGCGCTTCTCCTAGAGGGAGAAAACGCCGTACAGAAGGCAAGAGCCATGATGGGTGCTACAAACCCTGAGAACGCTGATGAGGGCACCATACGTAAGAAATATGGCCAATCTTTAGAGACAAATGCTGTACACGGCTCTGATTCTACAGAAAATGCTGAAATAGAGAAAAAATTCTTCTTTCCTGAATTATTCTAAAATCTTTTTTTTATAAGAGATTTAGGGTATAATAAAGGTAGGGAAAAGAGGAGACTTTGTATGTCTGAAACTATTGATCCAATTCAGTCTATTCAGCAGAAGAAAGAAGCTGAACCACCACCTCCAACGACGACCTTTCAAGAGGTCGCAAAGAGTGTAGAGGCACAAGCTGGTACTGCGGCAGCAGGAGAGACGGATATTGAAAATGCCAAAGTCAAAGATATGGAGCAGCTCCGTACAGATCCTCGCTTTACTAAATTCTATGATCTTTTACTCAAGACGATAATGAATCAGGTGAGAAAAGATATGCAGAGGCATAATGATAGGATTAAGTCCATAAGCCGCAAATATAAACAGTAAATGAAAGAATTTGAAGATTACATAGTTGTTTCTGGAGAGAAAAGTGGCCTCAGAGTCGACTCTTTTCTCTCTTTTTTATACCCAGAACTCTCTCGTACCTACATTCAAAAGCTCATTGAAAATGAATGTATTTGCGTGAATGGTAAGCAGGTCAAAAAACGGTATAAGACGGCAGATGGCGATGCAATCGCTATCCGCTTTATGCCCGATAAGGAGATAACGCTCGAGGGAGAAAATATCCCTCTCGATATTCTCTATGAGGATGAGGAGCTTATCGTCGTGAATAAGCCTCCAGGTATGGTTGTTCACCCTGCGGCAGGCAACTGGAAACACACCCTCGTTCACGCCCTTCTCTACCACTGTCAAGATATGACTCATCAGGACCCTATACGTCCAGGGATCATCCATAGGCTGGATAAGGACACCTCAGGGGTGCTTATAGCGGCAAAAACGCGCCGTATGCATGAGCTTATGAGCACAATGTTTCAAAAAAGAGAGATTCAAAAGAGCTATCTTGCAATTGTCGCAAGAATTCCTGAAGAGGTAACTCTCGATCTTCCTATTGGCAGGGACCAGAAAAATAGAAAGAAGATGCGGGTAGATCCAGACAAGGGGAAAGAGGCTGTCACACACGTCACGGTCCTTGAAAGCACTCCAGACACCTCCTTAGTGCGCCTTTACCCAAAAACAGGTCGTACGCATCAGCTACGAGTCCATATGCGCCATATACAATGCCCTATTATAGGGGATGCGCTCTATGGCTATCATGCGCTTAATGAGCGCTTTTCTGTAAAAAGGCAGCTTCTTCATGCTGAGAAAATTTCCTTTATCCATCCACTTACACACCGTCAAATAGAGTGGAGTGCACCGATACCTCGAGATATGGTGCAATTCATTGAGAGGTATATGTGAGGGTTGTTGTCCAACGCGTCAAGCGCGCAGCAGTGCGTGTGGATGAGAAAACAGTTGGCTCTATCGAACAAGGGCTGTTGCTTTTTGTCGGTATCCATTTAGCAGATGGTGAAAAAGAGCTTGCATGGATGGCAAAAAAGCTCGCTTCCCTACGTTTGTTTCAAGATGAAAATCATCGAATGAATCTGAGTGTCAAGGATTTGGGTTTAAATGTTTTGGTGATCAGTCAATTTACTCTGTATGGCAACTGTAAAAGGGGCAACAGGCCTGATTTTTTAGATGCCGCAAAACCTGAAATTGCAGAGCCTCTCTACCACTCCTTCCTCAGGCATATGGAAAAAGAGTTAGGAGAAGATCGGGTTGCAAGTGGTATCTTTGGGGCTAAAATGAAGGTTGATCTCCTCAACGATGGGCCAGTAACGTTCGTAATTGAACAATAGATGTTTCCTTTTTTGCACCCTTTTTGCTATTCTCCAATTAGGAAAGCAATTTTCCTTTTGTTAATGAATATGAGGTTCGAATTATGAAAGAATTTGTAGCATATATCGTAAAAAACCTTGTCGATCATCCCGAAAAGGTAAGGATTAATGAAATCGGCGGTACACAGACACTGATCATTGAGCTCGGCGTAGAGAGAAGTGACATTGGAAAGATAATTGGAAAGAAAGGAAAAACAATTAATGCCATTCGCACGCTGCTTATGTCCGTAGCAAGCAGAAATGGCGTTCGCGTCAACCTAGAGATTATCGAAGACGAAGACGAAAAGGGAGAGCACTCCGAAGAGTCTTAGTTTTTGTGCAGAGCTCTGCTCTATACCACGCATAAGAGGTCAAAATAAGCCGTTCAAGAACGGTTTATTTTGACCTTTTGCATTATGTCATCGTAAAGAAAAAGGCCATTTTCTTTACGATGACGATAAATGAGTAAAGAAAAAGGCCATTTTCTTTACTCATTCGATGATTTGACACCATCAAGTAGGTCGAAAAGTTGTGAGTTGATGAAGTAGACATCTCGTCCTTTCTTGACTTTTTTCATGAGGCCAATAGTGTGTAATCCATCAAGATAGCGTAGAGCAGTTACTTTGCTTTTGCCTAGCTCTTTTTGTATAAAAGCTGTTTTCGTATATGGGTAGCTGAAAATGATCGAAAGAAGGTCGTGGCTGTACATTTTGGGTAGCTGTGTGCGGATAAGATGTTTTTGCTTTTGCATGAGGCTCTTCATGTCGTAGATCAGCTGAATCGTTTGATACGCCGTTTGGGTGATAGCTTCTAAGATGAAATATATCCATTTTTCCCAAGCAGCCTCATTTTCACGGACTGCTTGCAATAACTGATAATATTCATTTTTGTGCTCATTAATATATCTGGAAATATAGAGTACAGGAGTATGTAGCAAACCCTTTTTTACTAAATAGAGCACGTTGATAATTCTACCTGTACGCCCGTTGCCATCATAGAAAGGATGAATGCTTACAAACTGATGGTGCAGTATGGCCATCTTAATCAGTGGGTCATTCGCACATAATGAGTCATCATTTATATACTGCTCAAGGTTATGCATAAGTGTATGTATCTCAGAGGCACTTTGCGGAGGAGTATAGACGACTTTTCCTGTTTGGTCATTTTTAAGCTGTGTGCCAGGAAGAGCTCTAAAGCCAGTATTGCACTCTTCAAGCACAGAGTGGATATCATGAATGTGTCGATTGGTTAATAGGCTGCTTTTTTTTACCTGCTCATATCCGGAGCGAAGTGCAGCAGCATAGTTATAAACTTCTTTAGCAGAGCGGCTTGAAAAACTTTTTATACATAGAGCACTTTTATATAATTCGTCATATGAGGTGACAATATTTTCAATTGCTGAGCTATCTTTTGCTTCCTGTAATGAGAGAGTGCTGATTAAAATATTTTGATTAGGAATGATTTCCGCTACTCCTTTCAACTCCGCTAAAGCTCTGTGAGCTTGTACTAATTTTCGTAATACACCCTCCGTTTCGAAGTTTCTCTTTAGGGGAAGGAGAGGAACTGAGCTCATGATGATGATTCCTGGAAAAATTAGTTAATCAAGCGGGGGAGGAAGGGAGAGACTTGGGCCTTTCTTGAATTGAGTGACCCTGGTTTATAGCGAAGGATAGCGATAGGAAGCCCTTGGTGGGTTGTCTCAATTTGCGTCGCTTCTGGGAAGTTCTCCTCAAAAATGTGAGATAATTCCTGCCAGTTGGATCCAGGAAACTCTACGGTGATTGTATTATTTTGCATCGAAGGCGTTGTATGAAAGACGTTGAGGAAGTGGATAAGTCGCTCTTTTGCGTGCTGGGTTTCAGGAACAAAAAGCCACATCTCATCCTCATGATCCCATGCGCTACTGTCAAGGCCCTTGTAGACCTCTTTCGCACCTGCAATTGTGCTGATCATATGCAAGTGAAAGTCGAGATGGCTTTTTACCTCTAGGATTTTTTTCGCTTCATTATACCAGAGTTCACGTATCTTAGTTGCCCATGCATTAAAGAGCGCATAGTTGGATGGGAATATTTTCGACTGACCAACGCGGCAGCAACCATTTTGCTCTTTGGTGTCGATGAAAAAGGTAGAAGGGTTTCCATTACCGCAGCATGCAAGGATCGATTCCATCTCTTGTTCTTTATGCTCATAGATCTGCTTATAGATCGAGTACATATCCTCATGCTGTAAGATGCGAGAGGCTGCTTTCTTTGCAAAATCACGGTCTTTAGGGATGTCATCGAGCGAGATAATAGCGGTGTCTTGCCCTATTGAGAGCGATTTCATCCTGTTTAGAAGCTCTGCGACACAGCGGACATCACGTGTTGAGACCTTGCTTAAGAGGTCGGTATCGTCTAAGATCGCATAGAGGAAGCAGTAGTATTCAGTAAATTCACGGTTTGAATGGATGTAGTTCTTTTCAATATCTAAACTATTTACTTTAAGTTGCAAAAGACGAAGGAGTTGTTTGATGTCATCGGTGTTTTTGAGCTTATTCTTCATTTTGCTAATATCGTTCTCGATTTTTTTATTATCGAGGCCGAGCATGCTATAACGATTATTGAGCTCTAATGCAAGTTGCGCAAGAATGGTGTTTGATGATTGGGCGTCTGTAATGTGGAAGCAGGGGGCTGAAGAGGTCTGGAGTTCTATTTTGTGGTGGTCTATAACGGAGATGACTTCTAAGTAAGAGGCCATTTTTGTCTCATGTGGATTAGAAAAATCACGTAGAGAGCATGTTCCAAGCACGGAACGCTTGAGGTCGTCAGCATGAATGACGCCAATAGGTGCGACCTTCTCTGCAGATTCTTCAGCAACAACAGTGATATAGTTAAGAGAGTCAATTTTTGCCTTAATTTCTTCCACATCACTCTTTAAAGAAACGATAGGGTCTTGAACGCGAAGAACCTCTGCTTTAACACGAAAACGAACAGAGAGCTTATCGATGAAGGCACGAGTTTTAAAGACGAGTTGGTCAAGTCGGGTGATGATTTTTTCCACAAGGGCAAAAATTTTAGGCCTGTCCTCTACTAAGCACTCGTTTTCATCAAAGATCTTTGGTTGAAAGAGGTTGTTGAAAGCTCCAAAAAAGGAGGAAAAGCTCTTGTCGGTAAGAGGATCAAGTGCTTCCCAAAGTTCCAAAAAGGATGTCTCAAGGCCTTTTTCTAAAAAAAGGATTTTTTTGAGGTAGTCATCGACATAGGTTATATTTTTCGAAGAGAAGCTCTCAAGCAGTTCTGAAGAGGATAGAGGGGCCTCAAAAAGGGGGAGGAGTGCTTTTTTAATGTCGTTGAGGTGGATGGTCTTTTTCGCAAATACATTGATGAGCTTTCGGTGGATAAGGCTCTCAAACCAACGTATGAGACTTGCAAAGAGCATGCTGACGTAATAGACCTGTTCGGCATCGGAGCTTCGCCAGTCGCCAATAAAGTAGCCCTCTTCGTCGACGAGGATAATTGCCTTGCTATGTATGTCCCGTTCGAGGAGGCAGACGTCAGAGGTAATGTCGATTTTTGCAAGGTCTCGCTGGGAGACGAGGTCCATTGCAGAAAGGGTGAGTGTGGATGCAGAGCGAGCAACGCTTTGTAAAAGGGCAGGACCAAAAAGGTTTTGGAAAAAGAGGGAGAAGTGGGAGTTTGGAAGGGGGCCTGGAAGGCTCCAGTGGTGCTGGGTTTCAGCAACTCTTGAGGCAAAGGCGTCGACCCAGCCCCAAAAAGAGGCGATCGTCGTATCGACATCAGGAGATGCGTGTGCGGCAACAAAGTGGGCACCAAAAAAGGACTTATCCATGCTAATAGGAAAGTAGATATGGTACTCTTCACGGGGAATCTTTTTTCCTACAATTTTTGAACGGATATCGAGGTTTTCCTGAGGAGTGAGGTTCGAAAATCTGTTGAGCCAGAACTCAAATGAGGAAAAGCGGTAGGGTTCTTGTAAAATATGGGCTTTATTTACCCGATCGATAAAATCGATGACTTGAGGAAGTAGAAAGCAGGGCTCTTTTTCCTTTTTGATAAGGTTGAGTAATTTTTGGTTTACCGCCCGGAATTTTTTTCTAAAGGAGAGGGAGGTGAAAGGTTCTTTTTCAAACTCTTTAAAGAGAGTGTCTAGGCCTTTGAAGGGGGTGTGTGCAACTTGTACATCACCTAAGAGAGAATGTTTTTTCATCACGATACTCAAAATTGCAGGGGGGTGAAAAAAACGGACTGAGCAGGAATCGAACCTGCGACCACCTGCTTAGAAGGCAGATGCTCTATCCCCTGAGCTATCAGTCCAAAAGATTTAGAACAAACATACATGAAAGAGGGGCTTCTTGGCAATGAAAAAATCTGCTATACTGAGAGGGAATAATAAGGTGAAAATATGTTTTCGGGTTTATATACATTTTTTTCTTATTTGGTTACACGTGATGAGTCAATAGATAGAATTTCAACAACCTCTGATGATATAAAAGAAGAAATAGCCTCCTATTTAGATTGGACGGATCGATGGCACCTCTCGCAAACAAGCAAGGCATTTCGATGCATCAATGAGATTCGTGGAAAAGTAATTGCGGGGACAATATGTTTGAAGGGAGGGATGCAGTTTGTGCGATCCTATGAGAGGAGTAGGTTGATAGGGTCGCTATTTATAAAGAAAATAGTATTAAGGAATTATGACTGCACAGTAGGTTCTCTTAATGAAATACATCAGTTTTTTCCAAGAGTAAAAGAGATTGAGATAGAGAAGAGTTGTTTTGATTTTTTCCTTTCAGGGAGTCCCGACCCTATTAGCGCCTATTTTAGGCAGGTGAGTAAGAGAGTGTCGCCTTATCTTGAAAAGGTTTTTTGGAGTGAGTGTAGGATGGCTACTTTAAGCTGTGAGTCCTGTGCGCGTAATATACTTGTTGCAACAGCATATATGCAGACAAAAGGGAAAGTTGTTATAAACCAACAGGAAGTTGTTAGTTCGGAGAATCATATGGTTAAAGGTTGGACTGTTCATGGCACCCGGATGAGGTGTTGAGTTATTCACCCTTTTTCCTGTATACTATATCTCTTATCTAAAGAGGTTTTTATATGCAGAAGGTGTCGCATCCTGTAAAAGTAAAAGATTTTTGTATTGGTGATAGAAGTCGTCTTACAGTGATATCTGGGCCGTGTAGCATTGAAAGTGAAGAGCACGCTTTTTTCTGCGCAGAACACCTTAAAGAAATTGCAGAAAAACTTCCTGTAAACTTTATTTTTAAAGCAAGTTATGACAAAGCTAATAGAACTTCTTTGAACTCTTTTCGTGGTTGTGGGATGAGTGAAGGGCTTCGGATTTTAAAAAGAATCAAGGAGGAGCTCGATCTTCCTATTATCTCCGATGTGCACAGCGTAGAGGAGATTGATCAGGTGGCTGCAGTATGTGATATCTTGCAGATTCCAGCCTTTCTCTGTCGTCAGACAGATCTTATCGTTAAGGCTGCACAGACAGGTCTCCCACTTCACGTGAAAAAAGGGCAATTCCTTTCTCCATATGGTATGGGTAATATCGTTGATAAGATTCGATCGCAGGGGAATGAGTCGATCATTTTGACAGATCGAGGCTTTGTATTTGGCTATAGTGAGCTTATCACTGACATCCGATCGATGCCTATTATGCGTAGTTTTGGCACTCCAGTTGGTTTTGATGCCTCCCACTCTGTCCAAAGAATGGCGGCAAAAGAGAAAGAAACGGGAGGGGACAGAGAGTTTATTCCCTATCTTGCAAAAGCAGCGGTCGCTGCAGGGTGTGACCTGATCTTCATTGAAAGTCACCCCAACCCTGAGCAAGCAAAAAGCGATAAAGATTGCGTCTATCCTCTCGATACACTCCCCACACTGCTTGAGCAACTTGTCGATATTTTTGAGCTGGTAAATAGGCATGAATCATAGAAAGAAGTACCTTTTGTATCTCATCGCTCTTCTTGTCCTTCTTTCAGTAAGCATCGTGCGGGCATATAGGATCCCCAAAAGTGTAGAAAAGGCATATGAGAAAGAGAGGGAAATGGAGTTTCTGGATCATTTGCAAAGAAAAGAGAAAAAGCAAGAGGACTTAGGGAAGCAGCAGAGAAAAACGGTTGTAAAGCACCTCTACTTCGGAGATAAAAAACCACGTCCACAAGTTCTTTTCGAAGGGAAAAAATCAGAACTTGCCTTTATGAAAAAAAGTGCGCAATCAGAGGTGAAAGAAACCTTTGAAGAGGTCTCTGGTATTATTCAGGAGGAGCTTTTTTACAAAGATATTGAAGGTAATGAATATGCATTTGATAAGGAAGGTACTCTGAAGGCAAAAAATGAAAAGGGAAAAGAGCAGAACCTTTCCAAATTAACGCCCTGCCAGCGTTTTCGAACCTTTCAGGCAGAAAGAGCTGTGTACGACTACCATAAAGGGATTCTTCTTGCCTATACCGTGTTTTTCTGGACATATGAAAAAGAGGGACATGAACTCATTCGTGATGTCAGTGATTTGTCATGCAAAATGAAAGGGGAGGCCGAATCGATGATACTACGGCAGGGAAAAGAGAGGTCTAAAATGGAATGTGCGGCAGAAAATCTTCACATAGAGGTCTCGTAATATGAAAAAAGTTCTTTTTTTCCTTCTCTGTATGACCAGCACGCTTTATGCAGATATGGCGATAAGCTCTTTTTCATCGATAAAAGCAAAAGATATGCTCTACAATGGAAAAGAGATCACTCTCATAGGTGATGTCTACTGTAAGCATAAAATGGGGCTTATACGATGCGATAAAGCCTATCTCATTCTTCCTGAAGAGAAAAAAGAGAAGAGTTCTGGCAAAATTTTGCTCCTTGGCAACGTGAAAGTAGAACTTGAAGATGGAGCAGTACTCGAATCTGACGAAGCAAATATGGACTGTGAGACATTTGAGGGAGAGTTTGATTCAAAAGCGCCCAACAAGGTTACCTATACCTCTTTTATGCAGGATGGGAATAAGAAAGTGCCCCTTAAGACAACGAGCTACAGCATGAAGGTGAAGATGAAAAAAGAGAAAGGGGCTTCTGACTATGCCTTCACAGAGGTGCAAGGGCAAGGGGCTGTATCGATCGAGTGTCTGCGTGAAAATGCGACCCAAGAGATTGCGGTAAATGAGGAGAGCAACAAGTGAAAGGGCTTATAGTAGACAACTTAGTAAAGAGCTATTCGAAAAAACCCGTTGTGAAAGGGCTCTCCCTAGAAGTGCGTCCAGGTGAGATTGTAGGCCTCTTAGGGCCAAATGGAGCAGGTAAGACAACGGCCTTCTACTCGATGATTGGGCTTATCAAACCTGACTCAGGCAAGCTTTTCTTTAACGGCAAAGAGATCACCTCATGGCCCATAGACCGTCGTGCTAAGGAAGGGCTTGGCTACCTCGCACAAGAGCCCTCGGTGTTTAAGGACATGACGGTAGAAGAGAATCTCCAAATTATTCTCGAGTTACAGTATTCAAAAAGAGCAGAGCAGAAAGAGCATTTAGAGGAGCTTCTCGATGAGCTCAACCTCAAACCTCTCAGAAAGAAAAAGGCCTATTGCCTTTCAGGAGGAGAGAGAAGGCGTCTTGAGATAACCAGAAGCTTGATTACAAAACCCACCTGTCTCTTACTTGACGAGCCCTTTGCCGGCATCGACCCGATAGCGATAGACGATGTCAAAGAGATCATCACCTTCCTTGCTAAAAAAGGCATTGGTATTCTTATCACAGACCACAACGCACGAGAGATTTTCTCTGTAGTAGAAAGAAGTTACCTCGTCTTCGACGGCAAGGTCCTCCTCTCAGGCACAGTAGAAGAGCTTCTTGCAAATGAACACGCCCGAAGTTTCTACTTCGGGGATAATTTCCAGGTTTAAAGGGGCGCTGCCCCTTTGTGAACCCCGGTTAAGGGCCTCATCGGCCCTTAACAATCCCATTCTATAATGCAAAAAGCAACATTCTTTTTAGAATGTTGCTTTTTGCATAGTTGGGTTTATAAATCTAATTCTGAAAAGAAGAAGCTGATTTCGCGAACCGCGGTCTCTGGAGCATCAGAGCCATGGACTGCATTTTGTTCCATATTCTCCATATTGCCAAAGAGTGCGCGTATTGTGCCTGGAGCTGCTTTTTTTGGATCGGTTGCTCCCATTACTTCTCTATTCTTCTGAATCGCTTGAGGTGCTTGTAGTGCCATTACGAAAATAGGCCCTGCAATAATCGAAGAGACGAGAATATCAAAAAAGTGTTTACCTTTATGGACAGAGTAAAAGTCTTCTGCTTCTTCCTTTGTAAGGTGGATCATTTTTGCCGCTATAAGAGAAAGGCCTGCTGCTTCTAACATAGCGATCACTTCCCCAATCTTATTTTGCTTTACAAGGTGGGGTTTAATAAAAGAGAGTGTTTTTTCCATAAAAATTCCTTTAAAAGTAGAGGCATTAGGATACTTGGAGGAAGGGCTTTTTGCAAACTCATTTTTTTGCTATACTCTTTGAGATTGAACTTTAAGGTGTTATTATGAAAGTACTTTTATCTGCTTTGCAGCGCTATATCGATCTAGTAGAAACTCCTGAGGAGCTGTCACATATTCTGACGCAAGCTGGTCTCGAAGTAGATAAAATTGAGTCTTTTGAACCCCAGTTTAAAGGCGTCGTCGTTGCAAAAATTCAAAGTGTACGCCCCCACCCTAATGCAGATTCCTTACGTCTTGCTACCATTTTCGATGGCAATGAAGAAATCGAGCTTGTCTGTGGCGCGCCAAACTGTCGAGAGGGCATATATGTTGCTTTTGCTAAAGAGGGCGCAGAGCTTTTTGCATCAGCAATGAAAATAGGCCGAGCTACTATTCGTGGAGTTGAATCATGTGGGATGCTCTGCGGAGAAGATGAGCTGGGGCTTACACAAAAGGAGTCTGCAGGTATTTTAGAGCTCGATGGAGTTAAAGAGGGTGAATCTTTTGATGACTATGTACGCGATGTCGCTTTTGAAATCTCTTTAACACCTAATTTGGGCCACTGTCTTTCTGTGTATGGTATTGCAAGAGAGCTTGCAGGGCTTTTACGACGTCCTTTAAAACCGCTTACACTGCCTCAAATAGAAAAAAAGCCCTCTGAATATACTATCAAAGTCATCGATCAAGATGTATGTCCTCGATATAGTGCGCTCGTTGTAAAAAATGTGAGGAATGAGCTTTCCCCATTCTCTTTGAAACTCTATATGAAGCGCAGCGGGTTAAACTCGGTAAGTAGCCTGGTTGACTGCTCGAACGTAGTTATGCATGAGCTTGGGCAGCCGCTCCACTTTTTCGATGGCGACAAGGTGATCGGCAAAGAGCTCATTATTGAAAAAGCAAAGGGAACTGAGGAGATCGTTTGTCTTGATGAAACACACCATAGATGCCCTGAAGGAACGATTATTATTCGAGACAAAGAAAAGGTGTGTGCTCTTGGTGGAGTGATGGGAGACCTCCATTCATCAGTGTCAGATACTACAACGTCCTTACTCGTTGAAGCGGCCTTTTTTGATCCTCGATCTATTCGTAAGACGAAACGTGCTCTCAATATGCAAACAGAGTCTGCAAAGCGTTTTGAGAGAGGGTGTGATATCGAAAGTACCCTAACAGGTCTTGCTGCAACTTTTGAGATTATGCAAAAGTATAATAAGGATGCATCTATAGAGGGCTTTGAGGATATATTAGAAGCAGCAATTGAGCATAAATCAATTTCTGTTCGAAGAAGTCGTGCAAGTAGTATTCTCGGTTTTGAAGTAGGTGCAAAGATGATTGAGGAGACCTTTCAGAGTTTGTCATTTCCAATCGTTTGGGATAAAAATGACCTCTTTACTGTTTCTGTGCCACCTCACAGGCATGACCTGAATCAGGAAATTGATCTTATTGAAGAGATCTATCGAATGAATCAGCATGAGTATAGTGAGCATCTTGCTCCTGCACCATATGTCGCCTGTCCTTTAGAAAACAGTCAGCAGTTTGAGTATAGAAGAGAAGCAAGAAGAAGAATGCTCCAGCAAGGCTTGCAGGAGATTGTCACCACCAGTTTAATTGATCCTGATCAAGTTCTGTCTTTATCGCAAGAGGAGTGGAAACAAGAGAGTTTGGTTATTGTTCAGAACCCAACATCAAAAGAGCAGTCACTTCTCCGCCCAACGCTTCTTTTTAATTTCCTCGATGTGGCCAAGCGCAATGTCTGCCAGCAGACATTCTCTTTTCAATCCTTTGAAGTAGGGCAAGTGCATTTCAAAAAAGAGGATAAATATATCGAGCAGACGCTTGTCGGCGCGATGCTCTTTGGAGATCGCCACAGAAGCCATTTTTCAAAGCCCGGAGAGAAAAGCGATTTCTTTGATATTAAGGGAATAGGCGAAAACCTCCTCTCTTCTTTTGGTATTCAAAATGCGGAATATGTGCTCTCAAAAAGTCCGCTCTTTCATCCAAAAAAGCAGGCACATATTTTTGTGGAAGGTCTTCAGATAGGTTCCTTAGGGCAGTTATCACCCTCTCTTCTCCGTTCGTTTGATATTGATGCCCCACTCTTTTTTATGGAAATTAATCTTAATGACTTAATCGAGTTGCCGAAGAAAAAACTTCAGTTCGCACCGCTTCCAGCATTCCCCTCATCAGAGCGTGACTGGACGATTACTGTTAAGGAAGAGGTGACTTATAAAGATATCCTAGAGGCAATTTACTCTGTTGAAATACCAATACTAGAAAAAGTAGAATTTCTCTCTGTCTTCCGACATGAGAAAGTAGGGGAGGGGATGAAGAATATGACCTTTCGTTTTGTCTTCCGCTCCTCAGAAGGTACTGTAAAGCAAAAAGAGGTTGATGCCGCCTTTGCACAGATACAAGAGAAGACAAGTAGGTCGATTGTATGATGTTACCTGATTTTTTAGAGCCTTT
>Ga0180433_10006873_pt1 | contig 14733 bp, 19 predicted proteins | sample SS_ome_8_FD_132980 | JGI IMG/M metagenome (GOLD analysis project Ga0180433, IMG submission 132980) | Hypersaline lake sediment archaeal communities from the Salton Sea, California, USA - SS_1_D_1 metaG | ecosystem: Environmental > Aquatic > Non-marine Saline and Alkaline > Hypersaline >... | reverse complement strand
TGCAAAAGCAGGGTTTTCATTATACAAGTATTGGGTTGGAGTGGTTAAGTCACCCATGTAAGTGGTAACACAACTACCCTGATAACAAAAACCATCAGCATAACCATCATTATTAGCATCACAGTAAACACCCCCAGGTAATTCAGGCACTTCAATATCATCAAAATAAGCATTAGTTACCCCGCCAATACCTAGGACAACATCCAAAAGCGAGTCAGAGAAGTCAAGACTAAAATAAGTGTTAAAATCAGTTATTGGGAATACAGAAGTCTCGTCCCATTCATTCTCATTAAAACCTGAAAGGCACTTAATGTAAACATTAGGGTAACTAGGGTGATAATCATTGCATAAACCATCAAGGCCGTTCTGGTAAAAAATATAATACATTTGGTAACCACTTGGTGCAAAAACAGCGATTGCAGAATAAGAGCCTGCAGAACCAGTATTATTAATATTGCTCTTAAAATGAGCTCTTAAAAAATCACTAGACAGGTTAACATCTTCTTGTGTAACTTGAACCACGTGCTCAGAATTATCAGAGTGTCCTTGCAAAAGAATAGAATAAAGGCCAGAATAAGCATCATCATCAGTGACATTAGCAGATTGTAAGCTAGGAATAGAAATAGAGTAAGCCCAAGAGTCATTACCAAACTCAAAACCAGAATTATTAACAAAGTTAATAATAGAACTGTCACAACCACAAGTCAAGACGTGATCACGATCATAAACCAATGAGTTATTCCAGTTAACTACAGGAATAGACCCACAATAAGGGTAAAAGTAAACGCGCTCCTGTCCAGCAATGAAATTATCAAAAATAATATGGCCAACCCCATTAATAATAGAAGAGTTAATTACAATGTTAGTGCCACTCAAGAAGTTGCCAGAAATGTTAGCATTAACAGTTAAATTAATACAGCGATTTATTGAGATAGTCCCGCGAGTACGAATACATAATTGATTATCAAGAACATAAACACGATAAGAAGTATCAGTAATCTTATCAGGCATTAACTCCTGGATAGAAGCAGTCCCATTACTAATCACTTGAGCCAGATTCAAGCTTTTCTCCAAAACAGAGTGAACATGATTAAGAACAGAGTAAGCTTGCTCGTTAATACTGAATTCTTCAAGCTCAGGCGCAATAATTGAATTAAAAATGTAAACAACCCCAAACATCACCATTATTCCAATCAAGAAAGCAAAAAGCTCACGTAAAACAACAACTTGTCCCTTACAATTCAAATCCCTCACCCTCATAGGAAATATATAATATTACATTATAAGAATGTTATGTTTATAACAAAAGGGCTGCCCTACAAAAAAAATAGATTGCTTTACTCACAAGGAAACCAAATCTAACACAGTCTCTATTTTATCCTTATCCTTTTCTAAAGAAGAGATTAAGCGCTTAAAAACATCTTCAGAAACCCGGCCATTAATGAATTTATCGCGCAACACTTCCATATTCTTATTAACCTTCATAATCTTAGTTACTAACTCCTCAGTCTTACTCTTAGTAACAGACTTAACTAAAGAGTCCTCCTTAACAGGCTTGCGCAGATAACGATGACTAACCAGGTTATAAAACTCAGCTACGTCATCCCTTAACTTATCAAAAACCTTAGACTCTGACTCACTAATATCAGCGCTAATGATTAACCTAACATCAGCTTTAACACTCTCAGCATCATACACACCAACCATTTTAACCCAAACACTACTAACCACTACTTTCTTGATCAAGTAAAATAATCCGGCAAAAATTAAAGAGATAGTGAAAGTGTAGAAAAGAAAATCCTTATTTAATTCTTCAAAAGGCAAAAAGTAACTAATTAGGCTAGTAATGCCAACAAGCAATAATAACTTCCAAACAGTAGGGAACCTTGAGCCAAGATAAGATGAATGCCTAGCCTTAATAACATTCTTTAAAGGCTTAAGCCTGCCACCCCTGAAGAATTTAGAGAATTCATCATCCTGTTCAAACTCAGTCATTTCATTAACGTCAACAATGTAACCAAGACTGCGCAAGTATTCAACACTAGTAACCCTGAAATCCTCAGGGTCATTAACCCTTAAGTTAACATCGTGAAACACGTGACGGTCGCGCATCTTATCAGTCTTAAACTCCCTCTCCACGTTAGTAACGTATGGCTTACCCCACATAAATATTTCTTAATAGATTAGTACTTAAATTACTTTCCTTAACTCATCCCAGTTAACAATTGGCTTATCAAACTCGTCTTCAATAATCCGGGGGCAAGCAGTGTTAACCCATGCATCAACTGGGAAGTCATTAAGCTGGGCTGGTGATAAATCATTAGCCATGAATAAATAAGCTTCCCTGCCCTTAACCCTTAATGTATTTACAATCTCAGAACCCAATCTTTCATCACTCTGGCCAGACTTGGTTGAAACTAATACGCCAATAACTTTAGCATCAAGCACTTTAGAAACTCGAATAGCTTGCTTTTTTTTAAAATCATTAATTAATTTTTGATCAAGTTCTTTAATACCACTAGGGCTTAAAACAAACACTGGTTTGCCAGTAATTAAAGCAACCTTTAAAGCATGAAACTCACCAGTAGTGATAATCACTACACAATCACAATCCGGAATAACAACCCTACAACCTAGTACTATGTCACTAGGAATCGCTTCAAGATAATCAGCCACTTCTCGAACGCGATGCTTAAATTGAATTGTGGACGTGACAACAACCCTCTCATAAGGCTTAACTAACTTACTAAGATCAGGTAAAAATTCATCTATACCACGCAAGTCACTAACAGGTATGTATTTTTTGTCCATAAAGGGGTGAATTGAAATTAAACTTTTAAAAGTTATGCACTATCAGGAAATAGACATTTTTGTCTATTTCATCACTTTGTAGTGACTACAACACCAAAACATTTATATAGGTTCAAGGAAACAAGAATAGTGCGATGAGAGTTAAAATGTACAAACAATTCAGAACATATTACGTTCGCTGCAGGGTCTGCGGTCAAGGCAAACCAAAAGATGAGTTTGAAGGCTCATGGAGGGTTTGCGAGGAATGTAAAAAAAAGGCTAAAAAAAGAAAAAGTGAAAACGCACTTAAGAAATAATCTTCCAGATAGTTTTAAATAAAACCAACGCATCTACTAAAAGCATAATGATTATTAAGTTATACGCTTGGATCCCAAGAAGTCATGTGCACGTTGTTGAAATAGTTAACAAAGTTAAAAATTTAGAAAAGTCAGATATTAAAATTGAGAATTTAGAATACGATGACTATGTCAGCTTTAACATTAAAAGTTTTGAGGAGTACAAAAATATTTCATTTGTGTTAGATAGCGATGGATTATATTCATTAAGTGTTAAACTACCAGAAGGTAATGCTGATAAGAAAGCAAGCAAATTCTATGAAAAAGCTAGAAGATTAATGATGGAGATAATAAAGAAATGCCATAAAGTTACTTACTCACAAATAATTGAAGGCATACTGCCTATTAATTACTCAACCATTATTTTAAGCAGGCGAGAGTACCCTGCTAAAGGTTTGGAAAAAATAAAAGCTAGTGGTTTAACAATCTACACTGACAAGAAAACTTCATACTCTAAAGATATCACTTCATATGTTAGTGGAAGCGTTAGCTCAAATGTTGAATCAATCTGTGATTACTTAGCTTTCACAAACATCATGGGCCACTTCTTCTACGAGATGATGAATAAAATGGAAGAATACCATCAAGGAACTAAAGAAGTGATTAGGTTATTAGAGTTTGAACCAAAAAGCAAGTTAATTAATAATGCTTACTTAAACTTAGATCTTGTTAAGAAAGACGCTGCAGAGAGCTGGGCAAAAGTAGAGCAAGGCATTGACTCATTGTTCAGGAAAAGAAAATCATTTGAAGAGACTAGTTTCCCAAGCAAATTAAAGAATTTCATTAATAAATTAGGCTTAAATAATAATTTCAAACGATTAAACGCTGACAAGGATTACATTAGCAGTTTATGGACTTTATTAATCAATCACTTAGACTACGTTGACACTGCAGTTGAGGCAAGAGTTAATTACAAAAGTATGAAAGCTTACAAAGCTAATCAATGGTTAGGCATTATTAATTCAGGGTTCATTCTGGGAGCTATAATGATAGCCTTATTCATGCTAGGCACAGGCCAGATAACAAGTATTGGTAATTTCATAATAATAGTTATTTCATGGATAGTTGCTTATGAATTCGTTAACTACTTAGTTATGAAAAGAAACTCTTAAGAAATAAGTAAGGGCTTCGTTTCTGAAAAACCAAGTAATCAATTAAGTAATCAGGCACTTCACCATGTTTTGATAAATAATCATAAGCTACTTGCTCCAATAAATCACTAATCTTAAACTTAAACCTTAAGTAAGATTTAACCATTAACTCAGTATCTTTCAATAACTCATTTTCATTATATAAACTAATTAATCGTTCAGTAATCACTCCTTTAACTCTAGACTCCTTGATTAACTCAAGGGCTTTACGCAAGTTAAAAGCAGTTTCTTTCAAATCCTTACTTAACTCTTTAAGATTATAGTTTAACTCTGTTTCAGTGCTAACATTACTATTATCATTAACATACTTGGCTAAGGACTTTAAATCATTAACTCGTTGTTCTAAAACAACATAAGCTTTAATCAGGAAGTCAGCGTGGCGTGGGTCCTCATTTAAAGCTAATTTTAACTCCTCTCTATTTACTCCATTAATGAAGTCTTGAACAATGCTAGCCCTGATGAAATCACTTTCAGAATTTAAGAATTGGGCTTTAATATCAAGCTCGAACATCTCAAGTATTAACTCAAGAAGTTTTTGAACACTAAGTGATTCAATATCAAAAATTATTTTATGACCTCTCATTATAGTTGGCATGTTATGATAATTAATTGTTAACTTAAGATCAAGTTTAACTCCATAATGATTCAAGAACGGGCTTAATTTCTTAACTAATTCTTTAAAAGATTCTTGAAAATCATTTAAGTTCCTAAGCTTTAAAACCCACTCTTGAGCCTCAGTGATTAACTCACTAACCTGTACTCCTAATTCAGTGTCAATGCGCGTGACCCGCTCAATAATCCCTTCAAGCAAGTGTCGATGCTTATTAATTGATCGTAAGTAAGACTCAACTAATTTACTAACCCGCTCATAAGTATTTTCCTTAACTAACTCCTCATTTAATGATTTAAACTTATTAACTAATCCTTCTAACTCACGGTACTCTTTATCAGTTAATAACTCCCTGTCCTTTAACCTTAAACGCATTAATTATCTAAAGTAAGTGAGTGCTTTAATTCATTTGCTTTCATTAATTCATTTCCTTAAAATTTAAAAGTAAAGCATTACTCAAAAACCTTTAATGGGAAAAGCAAAATACCCTGGCGATGATGATGTGATAAGCTACATGACCCAGCGAAGCCTTTACAAGCATGGTGATCCTAGGAAAAAGAATTGGGGTAAAACAGAGCATTTCTGCAAGGTATGGGTTTTCAAAGATGAACCAAAAACTGCGAACGTTGTTTACAAATGCCCTAACTGTGATCATGATGGTGAAAAACAAACACCTTATGAAGAACCATTTGCTTTTGAATGCGATGGTTGTGGTAAAACCCTTAAAGTCCCAAAACTAGATAAACGTTTAAGTAAGAAAAAGAAAAAAAAGAAGAAGTAATAAAGACAAAAATACTCTTCTAAATAATGGCGCGAAAGTATTTTCCTAAAAGAGCTGAGGAGAAGAAAGCAGCTCTTGAAAGAATTAAAATCTTGTTCAAGCTAGCTAAACAAGAGTATAATAAGCATCCAGACCGAGCTCACAGGTATGCCAAGATGATTAATGACTTAATCAAGAAAGTAAGGGTTAAGCCTTCAAAAGACATCAGGCATTTCATCTGCAAGCAATGCAGTCACTTATTAGTGCCAGGCAAGAATCTGAAAGTTAAAAGTGATAAGGGCTTTATGATTTATGAGTGCCTTGATTGTGGTAATATTAAAAAGTATGGTTATGTTAAGGAAAAGAAGAGTGATAAAAAATGAAAAAACTTACTTTCTTAATACCATTAATGATTATTATTGGTTGCACTCAAACACCAGAAGTATCATTAAATGTTCCATTCCATAGCGTTGGCTGCTCAGGTTTTGATGAATCTTACTCTGAAGTCATGGTAACTAATGAAGGTTTAAGCCTTGTCTCAAACATTATTAGTGACGTGCCTTGCTATAATCTTGATAATGCTGAATTAGTCTTTAATGAAGAGAACAATATCACTGTTATCTTCACTTTATCAAAGGATACTTTTTGTGATAAGCGATGTCAGGGATTACAAAGTTTTATTTACACGATTAATGGTGAAGGGATGAATCACTCAGGCATAAACCTTGAAATAATAACTTTACTTGGCAGTGAAGAAATTAGACACACTATCACCTCGTAACCTTTAAAAAGGCTTATACTTTATTTTCCTCATATGACCACAGTATATGATGTAGATGCTAATGAATTAATTGAAGAAGTTAGCAAGACTTTGAAAGAGAATAAGGATTTGAAAGCGCCTGCCTGGACTAAATTCATAAAAACAGGTGTTCATAAAGAAAGGCCACCAGAGAATAAGGATTGGTGGTATACAAGGCTAGCTTCATTACTTAGGAATTTGTACATAAGGGCTAAACCAACTGGTATTCAGCGAATAAGAACTAAGTATGGTGGTCGAAGGAAAAGAAGTTATAAACCAAAACAACAATTTAAAGCAGGTGGTAAAATAATTAGGGTTGGTTTACAAATGCTTGAAAAGCAAGGTTTTGTTAAAAAAGTGCCTAAAAAAGGCCGTGAATTAACCCCTCAAGGCAAGTCATTGCTTGATAAAACAGCTGCAAAAATGGTGAAGTCAAAATGAACCAAGAAGATTACTTAAAAGCTATTGAAGAGCAACGGCAAGCTGAAGCAGTTAAGGAAGCTGCCTTATTTAATTTCATGACCCGTGAGGCTAGGGAGCGATTCAAGAGGGTTGAACTAGCCCACCCAGAGAATGCTCATAAGGCTTTAATGATTATATTAAACGAGGTTCAAAAAGGTAAGTTAAAACAAGTTGATGACTTAACACTCAAGAAGTTATTAAATATTATTAATGAAAAAAAGGAGTATAAAATAATTAGGAAGTGAAGATTATGGCTCGTAATAAACCGCACGCTAAGAAGAAACGATTAATGAAGGCAGGTAAGAAGAGTACTGCTGGTCCAGTCTGGGCTATTCTGCGAAAGTTTGGTAAAAGGCGAACTCATCGTTGGAGGCTTAACCCTGGGATGAGAAGGCATTGGCGTCGAGGAAAATTAAAGAAGTGATTATTAAATGGCTGAAAAGAAAAAAGAAGTAAAAAAGGAATTAACTGAACGGGTATATACTATACCATTAAGGAAGAAAACAGTTAAGACAGTTAAGTATAAACGCAGTCCTAAAGCAATCAAGTTAATCCGTGAATTCTTAAAAAAGCACATGAAGTCAGATAATGTGATTATTGATAAGAAGGTTAATGAAAAAGTATGGGCTAGGGGTATAAAGAGTCCTCCAGGCAAGGTTAAGGTTAAAGCAGTTAAGGACTCTACTGGCAAAGTTATTGCAACACTTGAGGAGTAAAAAAGAATTATGATGTTTGTTATTAAAGGGACTTTCAGGATTGGTGATCGAAGACAATCTTTTACCATGAAAGTTGAAGCACCTAATGAAGGTTTAGCTAAAGAAAAAGTTTACGTAAGATTGGGCAGTAATCATCAATGCAAGCGCCGGTTCATTAAATTGGAGAGTGTTGAGCATGCCAAAAAATAATCAAGCTCAAGTTAATCCTCAAGATTTAGTAATGGAGTATGAATATATTAGACAAGAGATAGGGGCTATTGACGCTCAGATTAGGCAATTGCAGGAACATCATGAATCATTAATTGCTAGTCGTGAAACAATAAACTCAGTTAAGGGTTTTAAAGGTAGTGACATCTTAATTCCTGGTGGCGCTGGTGTTTACTTTAACACTACTTTAAGTGATGATAAGAATGTTTTAGTTAATGTTGGGGCTAACGTTATTGTTGAAATGAATTTAAAGAAAGCAGAGAAGACTATTTCTGAAAGAGTTGACCAAGCTTTAAGTATGATTGTTAAACTTAACGAGGACGCTGATGCAATGATGACAAGGTTACAACAAATTGACTCCCTGCTGCAAGTGAATCAGCAGTAAACTTTTTAAGCAAACAATGATGGTTTAACTTGATGATAAATCCTGATGTTTTAAGGTTAATTAAGTCAATTAAAAGTAAGCCCACTAGTTTTCTAGAACAAGCCTTAGATGAATCTTTAAGTACTCAGGTTTTATTTCCAGAATTAAAAGAGAGGACAAAAAAGAAGATTGGTGAGCCTGACCTTAAATCATTGGTTAAGAAGATTGAAGAGTTATACGCTGATTTTGATATTTCTTTAAGAGAAGTCTTATACTTTTCAGATTTATTATTTCATGGTAAGATAGGTTTTGAAAGCATAGATAAGGTAGAAAAAGCAGTGCCTGGTTGGGAAAACATAGATTTAGAAAGAGGTAAAAGAATTGAGTTTCAAATTAATCGTTCCTCTTCATTAAATTCTTTTTTAAGAAATGGTGGTTATAATAAAGAACCAGTAATTGTTTTCTCAAAAGAGGATAACCACCCTGGTTACTTGTTAATGATTCCTGGTTATAAAAACCCTGAAGACTTGATAGAGAAAAGGCCTATGCGTTGGGGCTCTGCTTGGCTTGGATTTAAGATAGAACCATCTAATTTTTATAGAATTACTAAGATTATCTACTCAGAGGATTCTAAGTTTTCAGGTGAAGAAGTGAAAGAGGTCATGATTGAAGTGTTCAGGGCTAAGATGAAGGGTAAAATGGTTAAAACCTACTTTGGTAATGAATGCCCTCCAGAGAAACTATTAGAAACTTACTTCTTAGCTGATGATTACATATTATTTGATCGTGTAATATAGAAAGAATTTTTAAACCTGCATCACTCATAAATAAATTATGTTAGGTTTTCTTAAAAAGAAACTTAAGGAACAAATCAAGTCTTTTTCTAAAAAGATAGATAAAACACCTGAGAAAAAAAGAAAAAAGTCAAGTCTTAAGGAGCGAGTAGTTAAGAGGCTAACAGAGACTACTATTAGTGAAAGTGATTTTGATGAGTTTTTTGAGCCATTGGAATTAGAGTTATTGCAGAGTAATGTTGCAATGGAGACAATTAAGGCTATTAAAGAACAACTTAAAACAGAATTAGTTGATAAGTCAGTTAAACGAGGAAAGTCAAGTCAGGTTATTAGTAAAGCCTTAGAGAGAGCAGTTAACAGCGTCTTAATTGAAGGGGACATTAATGAATTACTAAAAGAAATCAAATTAGCCACTGAACCAGTCTCAATTATGTTTATCGGATCAAATGGTAGTGGTAAGACTACCACTATAGCAAAACTAGCTAATTTCTTGAAAACAAAAAAGATTTCTTGCGTGCTAGCAGCCTGTGATACTTTCAGGGCAGCTAGTATTGAACAATTAGAGACTCATGGTCAAGCATTAGGCGTTAAAGTTGTGAAGCACTCTTATGGCAGTGACGCTGCTGCAGTGGCTTATGATGCCTTAGAGCACGCTAAAGCTAAAGGTGTAAAAGTCGTTTTAATTGACACTGCAGGCAGGAGTCATTCTAATGTTAATTTAATGAAGGAATTAGAAAAAGTTAAGCGAGTGGTTAACCCAACTTACACTATCTTTGTGGGTGATGCTTTAACAGGTAATGATACTGTGATGCAAGTCCGTGATTTTAGTTCAGTTGCTAGTTTTGATTACGTGATATTAACTAAGACTGATGTTGATGAAAAAGGTGGCGCTATCTTAAGTGTTAGCCATGAGACAGGCGTGCCAATTTTATTCCTGGGTACAGGCCAAACTTACACTGATTTAAAACCCTTTAAGAAAAAAGAGTTAGTAAATAATTTAGTAAGTTAAAGGGGAGGTAGCTCTAGGAGGGGCGCCCCCTCCTGAGTTAAGAAAAAAGAACTAATAAATAATTTAGTAAGTTAACCCAGTAACTCCATGTAAGGGTGATGCCTAAGCCTAAGAGGATCCATTCTAGCCAGAAGCCAACACCTCTTTTTTTAAACCAGTCAGAAACGCAGTCAACCCCTTTATCATAAGCTTTCTTATTGGTTACTTTCATCACAGAGTAACGTTTTTCAGAAAAGGGATAAAATAAAGGGATGCCCCAGTGATCTAAGTCTACAATGTAGTGAGCTGATAAGCCAATAACAATAGGTATCATTATTGGAAAAAAGACTGCACTCACTAATATTAGATTAAGGAATAATAAGCTATGAGTGATTTTTCGATGATACTTAGTGAATCCTGGGCTAAAGAATACAAATAATGAGTCAAGATCAGGGATTAAACCCCCTATTAAGACTAGTAAGGGGTTAAGGTTAAATAAGCCTGCAATAACTAGTGACAAGCCAGCATGACCAGCAAAAGGCATCATAGAACCCTAGAAAAGAAATAGTCTTTATAAATTATTTCTTAAGCTTAACAACGTTATGATGGTATTCAATCAAGCCCTCTTTTTCAAAACCTCGAAGGATTGGTTTAAGCTCATCACGGTCAGTATTTGGGAAGGCTTCATAAACTTTGTTTGCTGTAGTGTCAGGGTTTTCTTTAATATACTTTAACACTTTTGCGTCTAGAGTAGTTTCTAATTCAACACCAAAATTATCAAAGTATTTTTCTAAGCCAGTTTGGTCAGTGATTTTAATTGAACGACTTTCAATACTTATGATTCCCTGATCTTTTAAGTGTTTATACACTTTATTAAATAATTCTAAATCAACTTCGCTAAGACTCTTCCTGAACTTACCTACGTGAATTGAAGCCACGCGGCCATCACTTGTTGTGTATTCACTTTGACCTATGATGAATTCGTAAAAAGATTGGTAAGCCCCTTCATTAGCCATTAATGAATCACTAATATGAATAGTAGATGGTTCATGACTAATTTTTAAAGGCTTGTTCCCGCCCATCATCTCATCACCATCATAACTATTATGACCAACATTATATGCTACTAAATTATCAGTTATTGTATTAGGATCTAAGATTTTTTCTAAAGAGCTTAAGCGATCAGAGAGATCTTTAACTTCAAATAGAACTCTTTTAAAAAGATTATTTATTGTAACCATATTAGAAGAACTAGCATCACTAGCAAACTTTAATTCTTGAATAATTGAGTCAAGCTTCTTATCTGACTGTTCAACACGTCTTGCATTCTTTAATGATTCAAGCATTGATTCTAATAATTTTATTCCATCCATTAAAGAATTCTCTAACAATTACCCTTTTTAAATAAAACTGTTCTAACAAATATATTTAAAAAAGAAGTAATTAGTTCAGAGAGTAATGGTGTTAGATAATCTTGGTTCAGCCCTTAGGAGTAGTATGAAGAAGCTAGTTAGTAAGGTCTTAATTGATAAGAAAGCGGTTGATGAATTTATTAAGGATATACAGAAAGCTTTGATTAGTGCTGATGTTGATGTTAAATTAGTTTTTGAATTAACTAAAAAGATAAAAGATCGGATATTAGAGGATAAGAGTTTTAGTAAGAAAGAGCAGATTATTAGGATCGTTTATGAAGAATTAGTCTCGTTTCTAGGCACTGGTTCAAGTATTAGTTTTAAGAAGAAACCTTACAAGATATTATTAGTGGGCTTGTTTGGTAGTGGTAAGACTACTACTGCAGGCAAGCTTGGTTTAAAAATAAAGAAAAAAGGTTACAAGACTTGTCTTTTAGCTCTTGACACTTATCGCGCAGCTGCTGTTAAGCAGTTAAAACAAGTAGGTAAGGGTGCGGGGGTAACAGTTTATGGTAGTGAAAAAGAGAAGAAAGCTAAGAAAGTGGTTAAGGATTTCAAGGATGATTGGGCTAAGTTTGATGTGGTTATTGGTGATAGTGCTGGTCGTGACGCTTTAGATAAATCATTAATTAAGGAAGTTAAGGATATTAGTAAGGAGTTTAAGCCAGATGAAGTGTTACTAGTTATTCCAGCAGATATTGGTCAATCAGCTAGGAAGCAAGCTGAAGCTTTTAAAGAAGCTTTAAAGATTAATGGCGTGATTATTTCAAAGCTTGACTCTACTGCTAAGGGTGGTGGTGCATTAACTGCTTGTGCTGTTAGTGGAGCCCCTGTTAAGTTCGTTGGGGTTGGTGAAGGAGTGAGCGACTTAGAGTCATTTAAGCCTGAGAATTTTGTTTCAAGACTTCTAGGTATGGGTGATCTTGAGACATTGCTTGAGAAAGCTCGTGAGGAATTAGATGAGGATAAGATGAAAGAGGTTGGTGAGCGATTCTTGTCAGGTAAGTTTAACTTTTTGGATTTATATGAGCAGTTAAGCGCTATGGGTAAGTTAGGCAGTATGAGTAAGTTGTTAAGTTTTATTCCAGGTATTGGTGGTATGAAGTTACCAATGGATAAGTTGAACATTCAGGAAGAGAATGTTAAGAAGTTTAAGGTTATAATGGATTCAATGACTTTGGCTGAATTAGAGGAGCCTAAAACCCTTAATAGGTCTAGGATTGAACGATTAGCTAAGGGTAGTGGCACTAGCGTTGGTGATGTTAGAGAGTTAATTAAACAGTATAATACTATGAAGAACATGATGAAGAAAATGCAGGGCGGCAACTTAAAGAAGATGATGAAGAAACTAGGCATCAAAGACATGAAAGCACTAGAGGATATGGCATCTGGAATGGGATTACAATAGTTTCTCTTTTCCCGTGAACGGCTTTTCTCTTTTTAAAGAGAAAAGGGGTTCGACATGAAAGCACTAGAGGATATGGCGTCTGGAATGGGATTACAATAGTTTTCAAAGTAATTTATAATAATTCTCTAATCTTTGGGTACTTGGCTAAGACTTCATCATAGCGGTCCATGATTTCCTGATAGATCTTTTTTATCTTACCTTCATCTTTTGAAACTAAAGCCCTATCTAAAGCGTCAAGAGTCCAAGTCCATGGCTCAACAATGGTCATGTAAAAATCAGGGTACTCTTTTTTAATAAAACCTTTATGATCATCATAAACGTCAACCAGTTTTGAAAACAGTTGGTCAGGGGTTTCAGCTTCTTCAGGTCTTTTCAAGCGTTCAACCTCTTTGAACTCAGTGTCCATGTTACCTAATTGATTGTTCTTAAATACAATAGTTAAAGGCCTTTCACTAGGGTTATCTCTTAAGTAATTCTGCCAGTCACCAAATTGTTCTAAGTAAGCGGTTAATTGAGGGGTCATTATTTGTCTTAAAAAAGTACCCATGTTGTTCTCTATAATATTTAATTCTCGAGTGTTACCAAAGTGAGCATCAATACTTTTATCAGGAATGATTAACCTGAACTTGCCAGGCACTTTAGAGTAATTATCACCAATATCTTTTAATTGTTCAAGAAGCCTGTTTGCTTCTAAACGAACACTAGTGTATAAACGCTTTAATTTCATGACGCCAGAGGGGATCTCTGCAAAACTATCAGACAAGTTCTTAACTGAGTCACCTAGTTTATCAGCAAATTCATGGGTAAGGATTTTATTAACTAATTCTTCTAGTGAAGAGTAATCATTTCCAAGACTATTTAATGAATCAATTATGTTATCTGGCATTATTATTTCAACTCACAAATCATTACTTTTAAGCGTTTCCCACTTAGAGAATATATTTAAAAAACCTTTCAGTTAATCAAACTATGAAATGCAGTAAGTGTAAAAAAAAGATTGAAACAACATTCCTAGGTAAGATTAAAGGCACATGGGTTAAAGGTAAGCCTGTTTGTAGAGATTGTCAATTAAAAAAGAAAAAATAATGAAGCCAAGACTCTAGGATACTAAAATTTATTAATTAATAATGTGAAGATAATTATTTGATGAGTTCTAAAGGTTATGAAACTGAACAATCTATAGCTGAATCATTAAGGCGTTTATCCAGTTTTGATCAGAAAAAACGTTTCGGCCTATTAAATATTGGTTTCTGGAAATTCCAAATAGATCCTGAAAGCGTCTGCACAAACCTGGTTACTAGGGTGGCTGGAAAAGCGTTAAGTGAAAACGATATTAACTTAGTGTTCAGGAGGTCTTCATGGATTGGCCGGAAAATGGATCACCTAATGCCTATTAAATTTGTTGAGAACGTGGCGATCCAGAGCAAGGATTACGCTCGCGGGGTCCCTTATAAGAAAGTATTAACGGACGTGATTAACGCTTTAATGACTTATCAAGTAGGTTTTAATCTGCAAACCAATACAGTAATCGTGACTAAGGATAAAAACAGTTCACTGCTTGAAGCTAAACTTAAAAGAAAGTACAAGGTGCCTGTAATAACAGTTGATGAATTAAATGACGAGTATGAAGAGATTAGGATTGTTGGTGGTAATTCATTAAGCATGAAGGTTTATGAAGAAGGGGTTGGCTGGAAAGGAAAGAGGATAAAGATAGGTGAGTCAGGAATCATTAAGAGGGGTCATTGGTTCTGGCAAGGACTTAGATTAATTAATGTTTACGAAGTTGACTTAATTAGTGAGGAGACTTACCCATTAGTTAGTGATGCTTTAAGCGCTATCAGCACTTACTTAAACCCAAAGTATTACCTTTACATAGCCACTAGTGGTCTGGAACCAAAAGCTGAGCGCTTCTTGGA
>Ga0180433_10006871_pt1 | contig 14735 bp, 26 predicted proteins | sample SS_ome_8_FD_132980 | JGI IMG/M metagenome (GOLD analysis project Ga0180433, IMG submission 132980) | Hypersaline lake sediment archaeal communities from the Salton Sea, California, USA - SS_1_D_1 metaG | ecosystem: Environmental > Aquatic > Non-marine Saline and Alkaline > Hypersaline >... | reverse complement strand
GGAGTTCAAAAGGATTCAGGTCAAAGCCGGTGATGCAGATTCCGGTTGTATGTATGGTCCTGAGTTCCTTATATATCTGCCCGGCCAGAAGGAGTTTGCAACACTCTTTATGGGTAGTAAGTCCTCACGTAACGAGGCTGGGAACATGCGGACCCGTATGCACAAGGCGGCGACACTCAAGGCGCAGGAGTTGTCGAACAAGAAGTATACGTGGTTCAGTATTAGTGTGGTCTCGTGTAGCACGCCGTTTGATCTCCCCGATCAGGCCGAGCTTGTCGAACAGAAGCAGAAGTTCGAGAATCCGCCTGAGCCCGAAGTGGTAGCAGATTCAGACGGTGATGGCAACCGAGATAGGTAAACTGGTGCATGGGGTGGGGTCGGTAATACGACCCCACCCATATTTATGGAGTGACCATGGACTATAGCACAATTATGCCACTCGCACTCACTGAGATCAACTGGCCCACTTTCATAAAGATGGTGCAGGACTTCTTAGGTTATAGTCCTACTCGTGGTCTTGATGAAGCAAAAATTGACCTTAAACACCCTACAGCTTTCCTCGGCGCACTTGATTGTGAAAACAAACCGCTTGACGCCTTGCGGCGTGCGGCTCTAAAAAATACATTACGGCACTATTTTGCATCATTCATTATGATTATGGATGATGCTGATTTGTTAATCAATCTCGGAACACAGGATACCTTGGCGCTTTATACAAGGCGCGAGGGTTCTAGATTTCTTACAGTTCTGAGTGGTACAATGTGGGACTGGTATCATGCTATGATAATCCATTCGCAGCGTGAGGCCAACCATGTCTTGAGGCAAATCTTTAATATCATTTATGGATTCTTCAAAATGTCTGGGCTTCATGTGATCTGGAGCCACTATACTCTTAATGATATACAGGATAATACATTTGTCATGGAGCCAAAATGAGAATTGAAACCAAACTTAAGGCTGGCAGGTATTTAGTGAAAGCATCTTTGAACTATGTGGATGGCAGGATTTTTATAAAATTCCCATTCAATCGGATACTGTTGGCCGAGGTCAAGGCCATGAAAGGCGCAAAGTGGCACGGTTTCGAGGAGCCTCCTCGCAAGGTATGGTCTGTTATAGATTGTCCACGTAATCAATTCCAGCTTGACTATCTCCAAAAGAAGAATCCGTATGAACCCTATGACCGTGATCTTGTGGATGTTGCCACAGAACGACCATTGTATGACCATCAGAAGTTGATGAAGGCTCATGCACTCACGAGACATTACTGTATCTTTGCGTGCGAAATGGGTACTGGCAAGACACTTGCCGCCATTGAAGTGATGGAACATGCCGGATTACAAGATCATGAAGCATGGTACGTAGGTCCAAAGAGTGGTATTCGTGCTGTCAATCTGGAATTGGATAAATGGCAATCGCGTGTGCGGCCCCGTATGTTTACATATCGTGGGCTCGTTACACACATGCGCTCATATAGTGGGACTGCTCCGAGGTTGGTAATTTTTGATGAATCATCCAAGATCAAGACACCAACCTCGCAGCGATCACAAGCCGCGATGCACCTCGCGGATGCTATAAGGGCGGAGCATGGTGAGGATGGGTATGTAATCCTTATGTCAGGTACACCTGCTCCAAAGACTCCTGTTGATTGGTGGAATCAGGCGGAAGTGGCCTGTCCGGGTTTCTTGAAGGAGGGGCAGGTCAACAAGTTCAAGAAATCCTTATGCATCATTGAAGAAAGACAATCCATAACTGGTGGTGTATACCCGCATATTGTGGCATGGCTCGATGATGAGAATAAGTGTGCTATCTGCGGGCAGTATGAAACCCACGAGAGGCATTGGGTAACTGGTGATCATGGATTTGTAAAATCCAAGAATGAGGTTGAAAGATTGTATCGTCGCCTCAAAGGACTGGCACTTGTACTATTCAAGAAAGATTGTCTCGATCTTCCTGAGAAACAATACAAGATTATTCGTGTTAAGGCCACACCTTCTATTATAAGAACTGCGAAGCTAATCGCAAAAACTTCCCGAAGGGCCATTGAGGCATTGACTCTATGCCGGGAACTCTCAGATGGATTCCAGTATACAGAAGAGGCCATCGGTACAGAGCAATGCCCAGTATGCCACGGTATCGGGGAGGCCATGGTCAAGATCCCAAAGGATGATATTGACCCTATGAAGCCATTGGATGTGAACTCAGACGACTTCATAGAGAAGAAGATGATGTGTGATACGTGTGGAGGGTCGGGTGAAGTACGCAAGTTCGCTCGCTCTACAGATGATGTCACGTCTCCGAAGGATGATGTCCTTCTTGAAATCATGGACGAGCATGAGGATGTGGGTCGCCTGATTGTGTGGGGCGGATTCACAGCTACGATTGATCGTCTCGTCGATATTGCTACGAAGCATGGTTGGACGGTATTAAGAATAGATGGGAGGGGATATTACGGTGTCGGCGCAGATGGCAATACATTAGATGCCAATGAATTACTTATCGCAATGGATGCAAGTCATCCTCGTCGCAAAGAGCTAGAGGAGGAGTATCCTAAGCTATGTGTCATTGGTAACGCACAAGCGGGTGGTTACGCGCTCACTTTGACGGCTTCACCGACGGAGGTTTTCTATAGCAATAGCTTTAACGGTGAGGCCAGGATGCAGGCTGAAGATCGTTTCCACAGAGCCGGCATGGACACAAATCGTGGTGCCACAATCATAGATTTAATACTTCTACCAACAGACCAGTTAGTGCTGGATAATCTTATGAAGAAGAAGCGGCTACAAGATTTATCAATGGGTGAATTGAATGCCGCACTATCAGATGATAAGGAGCTTATCAATGTCCGATGACAAATTCGTAATGATGCCAATGTCTGACATCCATGTTGATGAGGATTTTAATTGTCGCAAAAAGATTACTCCAATCGACGTAGTTGATTTGGCAAAGGATATAAAGAAGAATGGATTGCTTCAACCGGTGATTGTTGCAATTCAAGAGGAAGAAAAGCAGCAAGAGACAGGTCGCAAGTATCGACTTATTGCGGGTTTCCGCCGGTATAAGGCGCATTTAGTCAATAAAGAAACCGAGATTCTTGCATCCATACATCCCGGTGGCATCCTAACGGAGAAGGAAGCAAGATACCTTAACCTATCGGAGAACCTGCATCGTCAGGACTTAAACATTCTGCAAGAGGCATGGGCTATCCTGTCCCTGTATCAGGTGGGTGCCACGCAGGAAGAGGCTATGGCACGCTTAGGCAAGTCGCGTGGTTGGATACAGATTAGGTTCATGCTTCTTGAACTCCCGGCAGAGGTTCAAAAGGAAGTTGCGGCAGGCTATATCACGCAGCCTCAGATTCGACAACTCCACAAGCTCAATAAGAAGGGCACGAAAGAGGAACTTCATGAGGCTGTCAAGAAACTCAAGGAAGCCAAGGAGCGTGGAGAGAAGTCTCAGATTTCAGCACCAAAATCTGAACGGGCTAAGGTGAAGCGACATCGCGGCAAGCAAGAGATTTTCAATATGCAAGATCATATCCGAGAGGCCATCGGTAACAACTTTGGAACTCGCTGCTTGGGATGGGCTGGTGGTGTGGTGAGTGATGGCGACTTGATTAAAGAAATCCAAGCCGAAGCCATGCGTATGGGCAAGATTTATCGTCGCCCGGAATGGGCACAAGAATGATTTTCTTCGACACTGAGACATGCGGCTTGCATGGACCTATTGTTCTTATCCAATATGCTGAGGATAAGGATGAGGTCAATCTCCATTCCGTGTGGACTACTCCTGTCAAGGAGACTCTGGAACTGATTGAGGAGATCACCTACCATGAAGGCGGAGTGTGTGCATTTAATCTCTCTTTTGACTGGTTTCATATTTGTCAGTTGTATACTACTCTACGACTGTTACCAAAGCGCCAGAGACCAGACCCCGAAGAGTATGCCCTTAAAGAACCGGAAGCTCGATTTGGTCCGTGCCTTAAACCGATGGGTGCTTTCGATATAATGCTTCATGCTCGCAAAGGACCGTATCAGTCAACAATGGACCGTAAAGATATACGGGTTAAGCGCGTCCCTACCGCGTTGGCATGGATGCTACGCGACGAACTCGACAAACGTATCCCGCTCAAAGATATCTACTTTGCGCGAAAGAAGGATGTCTCCAAGCGTTGGGATATCGAGGATATCAATGATGATTTCGGTGACATAGTACCGGAGTTCAAAAACATAGTCCTCCGTTTCGCACCCTCCAGCGCACTCAAAGCCTTGGCGCAAGACGCCTTGGGCGTGGATACAGAGACAATCAAATTTTTCGCTGACGTGGAACCTCCCAAGGAGTCGATGCCCGTAGAACTAGGCTATGCACCCTATGCTTTAGCCATCGGAAAACCGGGAGCATGGAATGGAGCGTGGCCTGATGCCGGAAAAATCAGCGTCCATATCACACATTGGGCATTCAATCGGCTTGCGCGAGAGTACGCGTCCGATGATGTTGTGTATTTGCAGAGACTCTACGACTATTTCGGACGACCAGAAATCAATGACGACGACTCGATACTTGCATGTGTTGTGGGTGCGGTCCGCTGGCGTGGCTTTAAAATCAATATGGAACGGATGCAGACTCTACGCAATACCGCGGCTGAGCGAAGCGAGGAGTTAAAACGTAAATTTAATTTCAACTCTCCGAAGGTCTGTAAGACTTATCTGTATCAGGCTATGGATGCTACGGAGCGATTAACCCTCAATGATGGTACGAAGGGTATTGTCCTTGAAGGTATTGCTAAATGGAAGGAAAGCGATGTCTGCGAGCAATGCAATGGGGCCGGATGCAACGCTTGCGAGGATGGACTTATCCCAACTGATCGACCGCATCCAGCCGCTATACGAGCTAGGGAGATTCTTGATGCTCGACGTGGTCAAAAGGAGATCGAACTCTATGACAAGCTCCTGCAAGCAGGGCGTTTCCATGCGAGTTTCAAAGTCATTGGTACATTCACCTCACGAATGTCAGGGGCCGATGGTCTCAATCCACAAGGTATCAAAAGGGGCAAAGAGGTTCGCTCCTGTTTCCCTCTTGCTGACGATGGATTGATTCTATGTGGCGGGGACTTTGATGGCTTCGAAGTGTGTCTCGCTGATGCAGTATATGGTGACCCTGCACTAAGGGCTGACCTTATGACGGGGAAAAAGATCCATGCGCTTTTTGGTATGCAGCTTTTCCCCGGACATACCTATGAGCAGATTCTTGCCACAAAGGAGTTGAAAGATGATGCCAATCTGTATGGACGGGCGAAGAACGGTGTCTTCGCAATGCTCTACGGTGGTGAATCATATACCCTACAGAATCGCGTGGGAATTTCAGCAGAAGCCGCCGACGACGGTTACCAGCGATGGATCGCAAAGTATAAGGTATGGGGTGAGGAACGCAAGAAATATTTTGATATGTTCTGTTCCATGAGACAGCCGGGCGGCATAGGAACAAAAGTCGAGTGGCATGAGCCAGAAGACTATATTGAGTCTATGTTTGGATTTCGACGTTACTTCACACTTGAGAACCAGATTTGCAAAACACTTTTTGAGCTCGCTAATAATCCGCCTAAGGAGTGGCATAATATTAAAATCAAAGTCGTTCGACGCGACCGTGAGCAATCAGCTACTGGCGCTGTTCGGTCCGCACTCTTTGCGGCATCTTTTGCGCTGCAAGCAGCAAATATGCGGGCTGCTGCAAACCATGTTATCCAGTCGGCAGGAGCACAAAAGACCAAAGAACTCCAGATCAGGATTTGGACAATACAACCCGGAGGTATTAATGCGTGGAGAGTTCAACCGCTTAATATCCACGATGAAATTATGGCACCCACACACCCTGACTATATTGAAGAGGAGAAGGCAATAGTTAAGAAATTCCTTGACAAGACGCGACCGGCCGTCCCTCTGATTGCTATGACGTGGGCTACCCATCTTAAAACATGGGCAGATAAGTGAGGTCTATGGATGCAGGGGATTCATAAAACACGCGAAATGCTACATGCTAAGATACTACGATTACGCAGTATCGAGGGTATTGTATCCTCGTTACGTTTCGAGAGGCTATGGGATGATTCTGATAAAGAGCAAAGAGAGGAGGTACTAGGATACATAAAGGAAGAGAATAGAGTTCGGATTCTTAAGTGGATACGCACGCACCCGTCGTTAGAATTGGGTGAACTCTCAACATCACAACTCAAAGAACTGGCTCGCAAATTACGGGTGACGAACTATTCAAGGATGCTCAAAGTGCAGTTGATTCGGGCTATTAAGGAGAAAGAAGATGGCTCTAAGCAGGGTTAAGACTCTTGAGCGTATTAACAAGATGCTTGCCGAAGCGGCAAAGCTATTTAACATCGGAAAGATTAAGCCAGTCTTTGTCCATGAAGATTCAGCAATCCTCCCGGTAGATGTGGTGAGGGAGGGATATCAATGGCTCCTCGCTGTGCATCAGGGGCCATTCCAGAAGGTTCTAGATATCTGGAAGCTGTGTCCTGAGGGAGTATGGGACCGGTATTTCTTGTTCGGAGGTTTTGAGGAACATCGTGAAATGGTCCTTTTGCATAAGGCATTGATTCAATTGAAAAAGGCGATGTATCGGCGTCCTGTCTTGTTCACCAAGAGCAAGGTCACCAAATTAGTGCGAAAGGCTAAGAAATAATGGGCCGGGATATGGATAGACGCCGTATACAAAATTTGGAGAATACGGTCAAGCGTATGGCTAAGGACCGTATCAAGATGATACAGGCATTCCGGGATGCCTTCAATGCCATGGGAGAAAAACTCAATGCACACACGCAAGCAATCACCATACTCAGCAAAGGAAATTCAGAAGTTCTTAAGCTCGTGCAGGTTCAATCCAAAGAAGGGTCCGATGAAGCTAGTGGCGGAGATGGACAGTCAAGAATACTTCCTATGCCGAGCAACAGAGCTGATTCAGGAGATCAGGGAACGTCCGAATCCGATGAAGATTCGTCAAGCGGTGAAGTTACTAAGCCTAGCGGCGGTGAAAAATGAAACCGCATAAGCCGAAACGCTATGGTAAAAAAGGCCCGGAAGCCAAGATACAGAATGCTATCATTGACTTCCTACGCGCCCGTAAGTGGCATGTTATGGTCACTCATGGGAATATGTATCAGTCAGGGTTTCCGGATTTGTTCTGTTGCCATAGCACCTATGGGCAGCGTTGGGTTGAGGTAAAACTCCCCAATATGCGCGGTTCAAAATTTACGCCAGCACAATTAGAGGAGTTCCCTAAAATCTGTGCTAATGGTTCAGGCGTGTGGATACTTACGGCGGCTACTGACACAGAGTACGAGAAGCTATTTAAACGCCCGAATTGGTATCAATATCTTGATGGCTTTAAGGAGTTGCTACGATGAAGAGAATACTGGTATGCGCTGATATCAGCAATTTGTATTACTGTATCAGCAAAAAGTATGATGGGCGAAGGCTTGATTACTCCAAATATCTTGACAACATCAGGGATTTGGGGGAAATCCTCAAGGCTATAGCCTACGGTGCTCAGATGAATAAAGAAGCAAGTGCCTTTATTCATTGTTTGAAAAAGCTGGGCTTCGAGACTAAATACAAGGAGCCCAAGGTCTATAGGACACCCACTCAGATTCGTCGCAAAGCGGATTGGGATGTGGGTATCGCTATAGATATCGTCAATGCCGTGGAACTAAAATCCGTGGATATGGTTATCCTTGGTACAGCAGATGGTGACTTGGCTCCTTGTGTCGAGTGGGCGCGCGCAAGGGGCGTGGATGTTGTTATTATTGCATGTGGGATTTCACGGGAGTTGAAGAAGACAGCAACCTCCTTTATCGAAATTCCCGGATCATATCTGGAGGAATGATGTCTGAGGTTAATGTTGTATGGTGTGATTGGTGTGGAGCACGAATTACTGATTACTACGAAAAGCGCATTACGCTAATACAACGCATGGATACTGTTTCAACAGCCAAGCGTCATATGTGTGGTAAATGTGCGATCAAACTCCTGAATGCAAATGCTTACAATTATGCTATGCCATCTGTTAATAAGCAGATAGTTCTTAGGGGAAAATAATGTTTAAACATAGGAATCTTGGGTATTTCGAAATTCCAAGAGAAGCATTTGAGCATTTGGATGTAATTCAAGAGATTATGGCACAAGTCGTGATTTTGAAAGCAGAGTTCCATTTTGATACGATGTCAGTATCTTACTTTGCTATTGGCCCTTTCGAAGATGTTGAGGAATATTGCGAAGCACCCCATTATAATATTGTATGCTACGAAGGGTTAGAGGGTAAGCCATTCTCATTTGTTAAAGGCGATAAGATGGAAGGCACCAACTGGTTAAAAATTAAACTGTATGATTGTCTCAAGTGCTTTGATGAGGGTACCCTGACCTGTCGTACTTGTAATGGCTCAGGCGAGGGTATGGCCGATGGGAGTCGTTGCCTCGACTGCAAGGGTAGTGGAGAAATACCATGTGGCTGCGCAGCATTGCGGCAATAATTATTATTATGTTTGGGAGCATCAACTATATACTGTTGGGTGCAGTGCTATGTGCTGACACCCCAAGGCAATGCTTCATGGGTGCAGTGTTCCTAGGTCTAGGACTGGCAGGTATTGCTGTAGCCACGGCACTGATTTGGGAGGCTTTAGAAAATTAATGTCAAAAGGTAGAAAAAATGTATACGTTTGTGGCGCATGTGGGCATCGGACTGTGACCATTGATGTTGACGAAGGTACTACACCATTCATGATCTCTTGCACAGAATGTGATGAAGCAGCGTATTCACAATTCTACGCTGATGAATCGCAAGATATGACCCCTACTCACGAGTGGCGGAAGCCAAATGATGCCGAGAGGAAGGAACTCCTAAAACTATCTCCCGAAACCTTAACAGAACATGTGGATCGTGGTGGCTTGCTGCTCTACGAACAGGATTCTGATATCAGTCAAACAACAAAATTCTTTAGGGGTTTACAATGAGTCATTCAGCAGAACAACAGGCTATAGAGGTTTTTAATCAATGCGGTTCGGCGATAGCGAAACGTATTGCTGATGACATTGATAAAGAGCTATTAGAAAAATACCTAGAGGAGCTTGACTTAGAGGCTATGCGGCAATTCCTACATGCAGCAATCTCCAATATCACAGATCTAAATATTAGAATCAAGATACAAGACGATAATATCTTTCTCGTCTATGGTGATTATTATTATTGCGATAGCATAGAGGCGTTCCTGTATCCTGACGCATGGGAAAGAGTGGGACGCTGGTTGGAGACAATAGGATGATACTCTTACGACAATCAGGTGATAATTGTCTGCTCTATGCGGCAGCGATGGTATTGGATGCTGATCCCGAGGATATCTGTGCAGCCACTGGGCATAGTGGTAATGACATCTGGTGGCCTGACGAAGTGGGAGCACGTAAAAAGAGGTCACACCATCCACAAGAGCTGATCGACTATGCGGCTATACTAGGGTTGACGTTCGTGAAAATCATAGCGATACCAAGAATCGGGTGGACAGAGGCAACGTGCAAGCCTATTTTTGTTGAGCCAATGAAGCGCCTAGAGCGTTGGCTCATGGGTCGGAGAGCCATCTTGCTCGTTACCTCAGGATCACTGAATCATGCCGTAGCATGGGATGGGAAAGAGGTCTTCGACCCCAAGGGATTTAAAGCGTCGATAGAGGATTACGAAATAGAGGTAGCCTATATTCTTACAAAATTGATTTGATTCTGAAAACTGCGGCTGACAGCCGCATCTTAAGGAGGCACTCAAACACAACATGTTGTGTCCGGCTATTGACGTGGGCACAAGGCATAGGTCATAATGACACGCTACATATAGTAGTTGGTCATTATGACCTAACACTATATGGTGGGCACCATATCAGAGTAACCTAGTTACCAGACGGTGACACAAGATGTAGTGTTCGGCACATGGCCGAATACAATATATTGACGGCACACGGTTTGCTTAGTTTCCGCGGAGAGGAACAGCAGTTATGGAAATCAAATCAAAACTACCCCGTTCGGATTTTGCAATCAATATCATATTTGCGCGTGAAGGTGATACTGATGCACTACATAAAATCATGATGTCGTTCTGTCACATGATCCCAACCTACCGGCGCATTCATAATGAAACTCTGAGAGAAGATCTCCATGCGGCAGCATGGGAAGGACTGATCCAAGGAATCTGCCGAGGTCTGGATGGTCGGATACCACTCACCGAGTTGTACGATAGGTTGGGACCATATACCTCTATGTATATCAGAGCGCATGTCATCGACTATTGGGAGAAGATGGACATGATCCGGGTGCCACGCACATCAAAACAGCCCGAAGGTTTCACAAAGCCCACGGTCCGATCACTACATGCAGCAGTGGAAGGCCCCGATGGAGAGGAGACTTACTACGCGGATATGGTGGCAGCACCAGAAGAGGATGATGGAATCTCAGCGAAAGAGATTATTCATCTGCTCAGTACCTCAGAACGCGAGCACAAGATACTAGAAGGTTTGCGCGATGGCAAGAGACAAATAGACTTGGCTAAGGAAACAGGCATATCACCACAAATGATCTCGATAATCGTGGCAGGGCTCAGGGAGCGAGGGTATAGAATGGGGCTGGATAATGTTCATCACCGTTGAGGGTGTAAGATACAGCGTCAATATCCCGGGGCCAGACCCGTTTGCTATCATGGGTGAATGGGTTATTGGGATCACTCCGTGGGCTCCAAAGAGATTGTACTCCAGAATCAGGGCGGAATGGGCCAAGCACCGTCACTACCAAAAAGAGGAGCGGGAGTGGATTGTGCAAGGCTCCAATGGGGTCGAGCATCAAGTCCTCAAAATCGGGGACAAGTTCGTATGCGACTGTTGGCCGTTCCGAAGAACGGGCGATTGTAAGCACATAGCTGCCGTACTGGAAGAGTGCCTGGTCTGAAAGGTGGAGCGATGGCCGCCAAGAAGCCTGATGAGCCGCGTGGTTGTGTGGATTGCCACAATCGTGGCTGCTCGTACCAGAAGATTGTGGAAGGGAAGAGGGTCAAGATTCCCGGAATCAAGGGATACTGCCCTGTGAATGGGGCGTTCGTATCACGCAAGGGTGAGGTCTGTGATGATTTTCGCTGGAAGCGTGGTGCCAAATGAAATTCACTGTCAGACAATCCGTGGACAAAAAGACATGGGATGCCTGCCAATGGCTTTCAAGCGGCACCCTGCTTGGTGGTGTCCACTGTGAGACAAAACAAGAAGCCATCGAAATAGTCGAAGAATGGCAGGCTGATCGGTGCAATCCAAAAGATACCGTTGAGATAGGTGATGCCAAATGACACTGAAAGAGCAGGTTCTCGCTCATTGGAAACGGCTGCGCAACGATGCACAGGGTGTATACGAAGCCAACAGAGAGTCACCCGGACCGAAGGACTGTGCGTTCTGCCAGAATTTGGGGTGCACACGTTGCCCAATTCGGAAAAATTCAGGCCTGGATCATTGTCTTGGGACACCTTACAACGTGGCGCAAGCTGCCTGGGTGCAGTTCAAGGAATCAGGTTGGGATAAGGACTTTGAACCTTACTGGCAACTGAAGGCTAACGCCATGATCAAGTTCTTAGAATCCTTGGAAAAACGGAATGAGCGGTAATAAATCTGTCAAATGCTATGACTGTGATGGCAAAGGTTCTGTCGTCGCTCATAATGGCAGGGAGTATGAACCATGTCAGAAGTGTCAAGGTTTTGGCATAATTCTGATTGATGCAATCGGGCGTCAAGTGCTTCCGCGTAAGGAGAAATAATGCCTAATCGAGAGTTCCTGATGCTCGCGCACAAGTACCTGCCGAAGCATCGCATCGGCGGGTGGTTCATGTCCGAGAAGCTGGACGGCAGGCGCATGTATTGGGATGGTGGCATCACTCGTGGGATGCCAAAATCCATAATACCGTGGGCGAATACTGCCAAGGACGACCGTTTGCTCAAGGAGCAGATCAGCACAGGCCTGTGGAGCAGGTATGGGAATGTGATCCATGCTCCTGACTGGTGGCTCGACAAATTGCCACGTATCCCGCTCGATGGCGAAGCATGGGGACCGTTGGCCCGACAGGATATCATGTCCATCACCGCGCAGCATGAACCCGACGCACGATGGGAACTGATCATATTCTGCTGCTTCGACATGCCAGCCTACGAATCCGTTTTCGCCGATGGCAGAATCAACAATCCAAACTTCAAGAAAAGATTCCAAGGCATCATGGGCTGGATACAGGAACGCGGACTGTTGGTTGAAGGCTCTCTCGACTATCGCCCGAAGCCGGATACACGCTTTGAATCAACATACTTCCTGCTACGCAAGTATCTGGCTGACCCATCAGGATGTGGGGTGGTATGTGCCCACAAACAGATCCAGCTACCGTTCCACACTGATCCTGCAATCAAGATGCTGGAGGATGAGGCGGAACGTGTAACCGCGCGTGGTGGCGAGGGGCTCGTAGTACGAGCCCCTGGGTGTGTCTGGACGCCTAAGAGGGTACGCTCGGTGTTGAAAGTGAAGCCTCTGGACGATGCCGAGGGTATTGTCGTGGGCTACACAACCGGCAGAATTGGAAAGGAAGGCAAGCATCTAGGTCGCATGGGTGCGCTGATTATTGAGTATCAGGGCATCAGGATGGAACTCGCGGGCTTCAAGGATTCTGAGCGTACACTGATGATCGACGACGATTCTCAGATGTACACTTATGGTGGCGCCAGGATATGGGCCGAGAATCACCCAGGCGAAGAGTGCCCAGACTGGATCGTGAATCCTCACTTTCCACGCGGGTCACTGGTTACGTTCAAGTACAGGGGTACGTCAAAGGATGGCGTGCCACAAGAGGCTAGATACTGGAGGAAGCGCAATGAGGCTTGAGATTCATCTGATCGATGGTGACGAGTCGTTAGCTTCTGACCTTCAAAGGCATCATGGGGAGATATATAAGAAACTGACGGAAGTCGAGATGCCGGTGCGGGATGCTGTGAATCTGGAGAACCTTCTCCATGCGCAGGTCTCTGTGCGTGACCCCAATGATAAAATCCTACAGCAGTTGCTAACAATCCTGGAAGAATGCCGTGGTATAGCAAAACTACCGGCCATCAAGCACCTGCGCGAAAGGATGCAATGCAGCCTCAAGACTGCGAAGTACCTTATGGATGAGGTACAGTGGTACAATCAAATTAGACTCAAGCAGAAGGAGGAGAGCATCCAAAGGCACAAGGATTTCATCCAGAATATGCTTGAAGCTGTCGATCTGGATGACGACGTGTTACCCGAAGAAGTGATAGTGGATCGTCTCCGTGCCATGAAGGAGAAGGCCGATGAAAGTTGAAATGGTCCTGGATGATTACGCGCTGTTCAATGGTGTCAAACTTCCACGCGACTTTGATAAGGCGCATGTGGAAACCACCATGGAGGCCGCGAGGCTCCGCTATCCGGCGTGTAGCTTGTTTCTGCTCAAGTTGGAGCCCATGATTGCTGTAACTGGAATCCATTGTGCACAGACGGAGTGCTGTCACTATCTACGAAGAGAGTTAAGAGATGGCGAGTAAACTGGAGAATCTGCGTAATCTTAAAGCCGAAGCATGGGCAAAACTGCAATCGGAGAATCATGACATCAATCGGGCAGCTATTATGATGGCACATCAAGATATTAAGGCTGCCGATGATGTTGGAGTTGCCATCTTCAGGATGCTGTCGTATGGTGGTAAAGCTGCGATCACTGCCATATCAGATTGTATATTGCTGACAGGTATTGATCTGGCAATCCGAGAAGAGGAGAGGAAGATTTTGAGATGAATGAAGCAACGACGTTTGATCCAAAGTTCCTGTTTAATGATAGGCTTAATGCTGCCAAGTTCATGGAACATGGAGGCCCGCATCTCGGTGCAGTAAGAAGCCGCATGCAGATCATGTTCATAAATAGTGAATCCGTGACATGTGGCAGTCATGATGAATTGTCTCCACCTGCCACAGTCAGGGATATTGAGGAACTCGCTGCCTTTGTAGCGGAGGGCGTACTGCGTAATGTCCACGAGTACATGCCAAAGAATAATGTCTTCAATCAGAATGCCATACTCAGGGATGCTATTACGGAAGCACTTCGGGCACTAGAGATACATAGAGGGCAAATGATCAGCCCTCCAGCAGACGAGGTTATCAAACTCCTCAATGACGCACTGGAGAAGTATAATTGCCAATGTGGGAATCTGCCGCATCACTTTGGCTGCTCTTTCAAGGGAGGTGACTGATGAACCCGCTAGATCATTTCGATGCCGTGAATCAGGAGCTGGTGACTATTCGGCGTTTCATTGAAGTTGGTAAGAATCGTGGCTTCATGCTCTACCTCACTGGTTCCAGATTCTTCGGTACTGCTAAGAGGCACTCTGATTGGGATTTTATGCTCCAATCGGGCGACCATGAGAAGTGGCTCGAAGAGATGGGATTCCAGCGGGAAGAGGGTGGGAAGTATCCAGACCTCCTGACAACGGAGGTTTGGTGGTGCGGGGAACTGAGGGTACATATGCAGGTCGTCAAGGACGTAGTGGTGAAGCTCCATGCACAAGCAGCCATCAAGAAGACCAACGCTTTGGCTATTGCGGAATCCCACGCGCACGCAGGAGATCGCAGAATCATGCGCCGACTGATCTGGGACTTGGCTATTGAGGCGGTGCG
>Ga0180433_10006868_pt1 | contig 14736 bp, 15 predicted proteins | sample SS_ome_8_FD_132980 | JGI IMG/M metagenome (GOLD analysis project Ga0180433, IMG submission 132980) | Hypersaline lake sediment archaeal communities from the Salton Sea, California, USA - SS_1_D_1 metaG | ecosystem: Environmental > Aquatic > Non-marine Saline and Alkaline > Hypersaline >... | reverse complement strand
CGGTCTCGTAAAAAGTTCAAATTCAAGGCGTGCAAATTTTGTAATCATGAGGCGTACTTTTCGTACGTTGAATGATTGCGAAATGCAGCACAACGCAGAAGTTGGACTTTTTACGAGACCGTCAATGGATGAGGTCAAGTATCTTCCTTGAAGTATATTCTCCGACATCCGCCAGCGCATCTACGGGCAAAAAGCATGGCGCATTATTAGAATAAAGGCAGGTGACCGAAGCCGAAAATTCATCATCGGCTTCATAGAAAATATAGCAAAGGGCTATTTTGGGCAGCGGATAGACAATAAATGAAAAATCTCCTTCCACATATGCCGGAGCGTTATGGCCGGTGAGATTTGCCATAATTTGTTGTTTTGCTTTTTTGATTCTTCCAACGTGCGGCACGAGTATCTGCTGGGTGTGGGTAACGAAAGCTCCGGCGTAGGGCATACTGTTCGGAAAATCCTTAAAGGCTTTTAACGGCTCCATCATGCTTGGCCCGGGCCCGGCATGAAGTGCGTACAGGGAAATCAGGATCCCAATTACCCCGGTCTGCTGGACTTGACCCAGAAAGATTCCTCCGGGTCGAACCTCGCATGTCTCACCGAAAGCATGAAACAAAAAAGAATCGCCATTGCGCTCAGCGGGCAGTGTGCGCTCCAGGTTTTCCGGAAAATTTCCGTAAACTCTTTTAAGGTTCCCTTGAACAATTTTAGCGTAATTGTCGCCCATAACTTCCATACGTAACAACACCGTACCATTTCGAGAACTTATAGATTCGGTTCAATATGATCATTTATAATACAGAACTTATTTTGACATGACAACACCTCATATTTTATCTTGCAGGGCAAACGCATTTGGAAATAATGTTACCTTTAAGCCCGTCCCTTTATTCTGAATTTATTTTCCCAAATGCGTTTGCCCTGCAAGAGTCCCCTGAAAAGGTTGACAATAGGTATTCATAGGGCTATATTTGCTTTTATTGTTCGATTTAATTAAAAAAATTAAAGAAAGGAAATTCTGTTATGGCAAACGATATTATGGAAATCGCTGACAATAACTTTGATGCCGAGGTGTTGAAGTCTGAAAAACCGGTATTGGTTGATTTTTGGGCACCCTGGTGTGGTCCGTGCAGGGCCATAGAGCCACTTGTTGAAGAGCTTGCCGCAACTTATGGCGACAAATTCAAATTCACACGATGTAATGTTGATGAGAACCCGATTTCCCCAAGCAAATACGGGATAAAATCTATTCCTACCCTTATTTTCTTTAAGCAAGGAAAAGTTCTCGATAAGATTGTCGGTATCGTCCCCAAATCAAAACTCGAAGAAATTATAATCAAGGCTTAACAGGAACATATACAATGAAAAGCGTGGATTATGAGCTTGTCATTATCGGCGGTGGTCCTGCGGGGCTTACCGCCGGTCTTTATGCGGCACGGGGTGGATTAAATGTAATTCAGATCGAAAAGATTGTTCCCGGCGGGCAGATCATTATTACCGACTGGATCGAGAATTATCCCGGCTTTCCGGAAGGACTCAGCGGGCCCGACCTGGTTCAGAAGATGACCGAGCAGGTCAAACGATTTGACCTGTCCATCGAAAATAATGAGGTGGTTTCCGTGGATTTCTCTGAACCGGTGAAGAAACTCACCTTAAACGACAGAACTCTCACAAGTCATGCCATAATTATCGCAACAGGTGCTTCACCGAAAAAACTGGGGGTTCCCGGAGAAGAGACTTTTTTCGGAAAAGGTATTTCTTCATGCGCCACTTGTGACGGCCCGTTTTTCAAAGACAGTATTGTGGCGGCTGTGGGCGGTGGCGACACCGGTGTACAGGAAAGTTTGTTTTTAACCAAATTTGCGAAAAAAGTATACCTTATTCATCGGAGAGATAAATTGCGGGCGGCGGCGATCCTTCAAAAACGTGCATTGGCCAATGAAAAAATAGAAATAATATGGGATTCTGTGTTGACCGATATTGGCGGTTTAACTCATGTTGAAAACATTACCGTGAAAAATATTAAAACCGGTGAAAAAACACAATTTTCTGTGGATGGGTGCTTTATATGGGTCGGTACAATTCCCAACGCTCAGTTTCTGGGGGATAGTTTAAAACTTGATGAATACGGTTTTATTGTTGCAGATTTAAATATGGAGACATCCGTGCCCGGTGTATTTGCTGCGGGTGACGTCAGAAATACTCCGTTGCGCCAGGTTGTAACGGCGGTTGGCGACGGCGCTATTGCGGCTATTTCTGCGGAAAACTACATTGAAAACATAAAAAAATGAAAAACATCATAGTGTTAGGGCTCATTTCTTTGTTTTTGGTTTCGGGATGTGCATGGTTCGAGACCAAAGAGGAAAAAACCGCACAGGAGCTTGCCAGTGATGGAATGGATCTGTTCAACCGTGGAAACTATCAAGAATCCATAGCATCCTTTGAGAAACTCAAAGACTGGTATCCTTTCAGTAAATACGTGCCTTTTGCGGAATTAAAAATAGCTGATGCCAATTATAATATTAAAGAGTATGAAGAAGCGGTTTCAGCATATGAAGAGTTTGAAAGTCTTCATCCCCGTAATGAAGCCATACCCTATGTGATATATAAAATCGGACTCTGTTATTTTCAGCAGATAGATACCATTGACAGGGATCAGTCTGCGGCTAAAAAGGCCCTTGATACGTTCCATCGCCTTAAAAAACAGTTTCCAAAAGATCCATATGCGATTAAAGCAGAAGAACATATCAAAAAATGTCTGAAAAGCCTCACCGGGCATGAATTATATGTTGGACTTTTTTATTTAAAAAGCAAGCATTATAAAGCCGCTTTACATCGGTTCAAGTCAATCCTGACCCAATACCCTGATGTGGGAGTCCACCAAAAGGCATTGCAACATATTGCCACCTGTGAGGCGTTATTAAAAGAACAAGAGCAGGAAAAGGGGTCTGAGTAGAAAAGAAATGCGGTGGTTAAGAAAAATACTTTACATCCTGTTTGTTAACATATATTTAATCAGATTTTTATCGGTATAAGGAGAAACAATAATGGCAAAAGTGTGTGAAATATGCGGGAAAAAACCGCTTGTCGGAAATAATATCAGTCACGCGCACAATGTGACAAAACGTCGATTTAATCCAAACCTTCAGAGCGTACGGACAATATATAACGGCAGGGTCAAACGGATGAGAGTCTGCACCAATTGTATAAAATCAGGCCATGTCGTTAAAGCTCCCTAGTCCGGAGGAATCAAAAATTGTATTGTTCCGGCAACGAACATATAAGGGACTACGCGTCTATTCTCTTTGCTTCCTGAATGTGTTTTATCTTCCTGATGGCAGATAGAACCCTGTTAAGGTGTTCGGTATCGTTAACCGCTATGGTAAAATAGATGTCAACGATCTTATTCTCCCGGGTTTCCGTATGTGCGCTGAGTATATTGGCGCCATTTTTGCTGATATTGGAAGTAATATCCGCCAGTAATCCGACCCTGTCGTAAGATCGAAATCGAATTTTTACAGGATATGTATCGTTAACCTCGACATTCCACTCCACGTTTATTTGCCGTTCCGGGCTCATTTTCAACGCGTTGATACAACTGGTCCTGTGAACGGTAACTCCGTACCCTCTGGTGATATACCCCACAATCGGATCTCCGGGAACCGGCTGGCAGCATTTTCCGAATTTTATCAGGATGTCATCAACCCCTTTTACAACCACACCTTCACGCGGCTTTTTCTTGCGTACACGGCCGATGATTTTGTTAAGGAGCGATTCGTGCTCTTTTTCCTCCTCGGGTTTGGGGGCAATTTTTCGTATGATCTGCAACGGGGTAATTTTACCATATCCCACACTGGCGATCAGATCATCGATATGCTTAAAGCCAAAATGCTCAACAACCTTATCCATGTCTTCGGATTTCACGAGCGCATTAAAATTTAGCCGGTGTTTGCGAAAAGCCTTTTCGCACATTTCCCGGCCAAGGGAAATACTCCGTTCTTTTTCCTGAATTTTAATCCACTGTCTTATTCTGGAACGGGCCTTGACCGTCTTGACAAAATTCAACCAGTCCTTGCTCGGATGGCCCTTTTTTGATGTAAAAATTTCAACCGTGTCTCCTGTTTTTAATTCATATTGAAGGGGGACGATACGGCCGTTTACCTTGGCTCCGGCGCATTGATTTCCGACTTCTGTATGGATTAGAAAAGCAAAATCCACAGGGGTCGCGCCTCTGGGCAAGGATTTTATTTCCCCCCGGGGAGTATAAACGTAAACTTCATCCGGAAAAAGATCAATTCGGACGTTTTCCAGAAATTCATCCGGATCTCTGAAATCCTCCTGGTGTTCCACAAGGTTCTGAATCCAGGAAAAGGTTTTGCTCATCTTTTCATCGAAACGGCGACCTTCCTTGTAGCTCCAGTGGGCTGCGATGCCGGATTTGGCAACCTTGTCCATTTCCCGGGTCCTGATTTGTATCTCTATACGTTCACCAAAAGGCCCAATAACAGTTGTGTGCAACGATTGGTACATATTGGGTTTTGGAACACCAATATAATCTTTGAACTTTTTGGCAACCGGTTTCCAGAGCGAATGTATCAAACCGAGGGCTTCATAGCACTGGGGTATTGTATCGAGGATTATCCTAAACGCAATAATATCGTACACTTCTTCAAATTCAAGGTTCTGTGAAACCATTTTTTTATAGATACTGTAAAAATACTTATATCTTCCAAGCACTTCGCAGTTTAAATTGTGCTCATCCATTTTTTTCTTGATAATGCTTTTAACGGTTTCTATATATTGTTCACCCTCCTCCTTGTCTTTATTGACATAATTTTCTATTTTATAATATTCCTCGGGCTGAAGATACATAAACGAGGTGTCTTCCAATTCCTCCTTTATCCAGTAAATACCCAGGCGGGCTGCAATAGGAGCATAGATGTCGAGGGTTTCCTGCGCTATTTTTACTCTTTTTTTCTCCGAGTGAAACTCTAAGGTCCTCATATTGTGAAGCCGGTCCGCGAGCTTGATCAGTATGACCCGGATATCGTCCGCCATGGCAAGAATCATCTTTCTGATACTTTCTGCCTGCCGTGCTTGAGAACTGCTGCTAAAGGGGAGGGAACTCAACTTGGTTACCCCGGAGACGATATGGGTAATTTCTTCTCCGAACATCGCATTGATTTCTTCCGGGGTGGCATGGGTATCTTCGATCACGTCGTGCAGCAGGCCGGACGCAACGCTGATTACATCGAGTTTCATGTCGGCCAAAATGCCTGCAACTTCAAGGGGGTGAGAAAGATAGGGTTCTCCGGACAGGCGCACTTGACCATCGTGGACCCTGGCCGAAAAAATATAGGCACGGTCAATGATGTCCAGATCCGCATCCGGATAATATTCGGTAATTCTATCAATTATGTCATTGATGCGGATCATCGTATGGATTAATATGCCTTTGCAAATACAACCCGCCTGCTGCTTGGTCCGCCACAATAAATACACTTACCTTTTTCCGATGGACCGGACAGAGGGATACATCTGATTGTCACACTCAGATCTTCTTTTATTTTCGATTCGCATTGATTTTCCCCGCACCAGTGTGAGAGCGCGAACCCTCCATGTATCTCGGGCAGTTCGGGATTTTTCGGGGTGAAAAATTCGTAAAACTCTTTTTTATCGTCCAGAGTAACAGAATGCGCTTTTCTAAACAAACGGGCACGATCAAAAAGCGTTTGCTGTATGTCATCCAGGATGTGAGTTGTTTCCTCAACAAAACGATCCCGTTTTATCGATGTCCTGTTTTTGTGATCCTGATCTCTTCTTCCAACATATACAGAATTGTCGGCAATGTCTCTGGGACCGATTTCAACCCGCAGCGGTATTCCTTTTTTAATCCATTCCCATCCTCTGGCTCCCCCGATTTCGCGATCGTCAATTTCCACTTCAAGGCGGCGATGATGGTAAAATTTGTCTTTCAGTTCTTTTGCCAGTCCTTCCACATAGGTCATAACGGTCATCCTGTCCTCAGGGTTTCGGATTATGGGCATCAGAACCACATGTGAAGATGCAACCCTGGGGGGAAGAATGATGCCATCATCATCCCCATGGGTCATTATGAGCCCGCCGATCAGGCGAGTGGATGCTCCCCATGAAGTGGTCCAGGCATATTCCTCTTTTTCTATGGAAGACTGGAACGTTATTTCAGATGCCTTGGCAAAATTCTGCCCCAAAAAGTGCGAGGTGCCGGCCTGCAGACCCTTTCTGTCCTGCATCATTGCCTCGATGCACAAGGTGTCTACTGCCCCGGGAAATCTTTCCGAAGCCGTCTTTCTCCCCTTGATTACCGGCATGGCCAGGTATTCTTCGGCAAGCTTCGAATAAACATCGAGCATCAGTTGGGTCCGTTCAATGGCTTCTTGTGCTGTGGCATGGACCGTATGTCCTTCTTGCCACAGAAATTCACTGGTCCGTAAAAATACACGGGTTCGCATCTCCCATCGCACAACATTTGCCCACTGGTTTATAAGTAACGGAAGATCGCGATAACTTGAAACCCACCTGGAAAACGAATCTCCAATGATGGTTTCAGAAGTCGGTCGTACAATTAAGGGCTCATTGAGCCTTCCTGCGGGCTCAAGACCACCGTTGACCCCTTTTTCAAGCCGGTGATGGGTAACAACGGCACATTCCTTTGCAAAGCCTTCCACATGTTCCGCTTCTTTTTCAAGAAAAGAAAGCGGTATAAAAAGAGGGAAGTACGCATTCTTGACCCCTGTATCCTTAAACATATCATCGAGTGCGCCCATTATATTTTCCCAGAGCGCATACCCCCAGGGTTTTATCACCATACATCCTCTCACCGGGGATGGGTCTGCCATTTGTGATGCCTTGACCACCTGCTGGTACCATTCAGGATAATCTTCGGCTCGAGTAGGGGTTATTGCCGTTTTGTTTTGTTTTCCCATTCTGAATTCCTGTGTTCCTTAAATTTTTCAATCTCAGCCAGTAAAACCTCGACGAGTTTCTCTTCGGGAAACTTTTTTATGACTTTTCCTTTCTTAAAAAGAATCCCCGTCCCATCACCGCCGGCGATACCGATATCCGCTTCCTTGGCTTCTCCCGGTCCGTTTACAACGCAGCCCATAATGGCAAGTTTAATGGGCAAGGGATTTAATAATAGCGCCTTTTCAACACGTTCCACAATATTAAACAGATCGATTTTACAGCGTCCGCAGGTCGGACACGATATAATGTCCGGTCCATATCGTCGGATATCAAGAGCTTTCAGTATTTCATATCCAACCCGAACCTCTTCAACCGGATCCCGTGTTAAAGACACACGAATCGTATCTCCGATACCTTCCGCAAGGAGCATTCCGATGCCCAGGGATGACTTGACGATTCCTGAATAAAGCCCTCCGGCTTCTGTTACCCCAACATGAAGGGGCAAATCCGTTTTCGAGGAAAGAAGCCGGTAAGCCTCTACGGTACGATGTACATCAGAAGCCTTAATCGAGATTTTCATATTGTGAAAATCCAACGACGTTATGAAATCAATATGCCGCATGGCACTTTCAACCATACCTTCGGCACTTACCCCATTATATTTCTTGAGAATGTCTTTTTCAAGGGAGCCGGAATTCACTCCGATTCTAATAGGGATATTAAAAGTCTTTGCGCAGTCAACAACCGCTTTTATTTTTTTATGACTACCGATGTTGCCGGGATTTAGTCTCAGCCCGTCAGCTCCTGCCTTTACCGCGGCGATTGCCAGACGATAATCAAAATGTATATCAGCGATAATCGGAACCGACACCTTTTCCTTTATTGAAGAAATTGCTTGAGCCGCCTCCGCGTCAGGCACGGCCACCCTTACAATTTCACATCCGGCCGTTTCCAGGCGTTGAATTTGTGAAACAGTGGCCGAAACGTCTTGAGTGCGTGTGTTTGTCATGGACTGGACCGAAACAGGCGCATGACCGCCCACCGGTACATTTCCGACCATAATTGAGCAGGTGTTTTTTCGTTTTATCAAAAAAGGCATAATCGTTTGTCGTTTCTATAAAATAGCAGAAAAACCCGTCTGATTTTCTCGCAACAGGCGTTTTGCGTATTTATCAACCTTGCTTTTAAAATTTTTACCAGCACAATAATTAACAGACAGAACTTTTTAGTTCAAGAAAAATACAGATTTTGTATTTGGCTTATAAAAAATATGGTAGTATAAAGATTAGGGGGTCCGCCCCAGATGTAATATCGGTATTCCATCCTGATGGCAGAAACAGGTTGCCATTAAAAGACGGGGTGTCTGGACAGGTTGTAGAATTTCCAGGATATTAAATTATCAAAGGAGTAATGTAATGGATCTGCGACGCGGTAAAAAATTTGTGGAAAAACACGGGCCGGATGCACAACCGGACAGTGTAATTAAAAACGAAATTCTAAAAAGGACTCATAAAAATGAAATCCCTTGCGCGGTTGCTTTTGAAATAGCAAAAGAGCTGAAGGTGTCACCGGATGCAGTTGGTATGACCGCTGACCTGATTAATTATCAATTGGTAAAATGCCAGTTGGGACTGTTTGGGTATCACCCCAAAAAAAAGATTGTGACGCCTCAAGATACGGTAACCGAGGATTTAAAAAATGCAATTTCCGAAGCACTGGTCCAGGGGAGACTTTCTTGCAAAAGCGCATGGGATATCGCAACCCGATTTAACGTTCACAAAATGAAAATCAGCGGTGCCTGCGAGGCCATGGGTATCAAGATAAACGTCTGCCAGCTGGGCGCGTTTTAATTTTATTCTCAAACAGTTAAATGGTATTTCATTTAACAATCCGCAATGTGTTTTAATTCTGCAAAATTAATATAAATTATATATAAATTGCTTGACACATGAAAATCACAACATTATGATCTGTTTAAAATTTGTTTTGCAAAAGAATATTTCTATAACGAGGTTTAATTTTCTGAACATTGTAATCACTCTGACGTAAGACCGGGCAGCACAAAGTCGATCAAAGGGAGCCACAAGAAAAATGAAAGACGTCATATTAATATTTTTTTTAGCTCTCCTCTTGTGTTCATGGATCAATCTAATCGTAAAGCGAAAAAAGGAAAAAAAAAGATTCCGAAAAGAGATCAAAGAAATGCTTGACGAACGGATAAAAGATACCGTCATATCTGTTCGGCGGGGCGTGCACAAAGCCTCCACAAGAAAGAACCCCGTTTATTTTCCAAGAGAAATTAGAGGGCCAAAAAACAATACTTACCCCTATCTTAGAGTAGATCGCAGAAGTGGTAACGAAAGACGCAGAAGCAGGGTTCCGGTCGGCATAACCTTTGAATTTATCGACCGCAGGCAGGCCCACAGTACCTATTATACGGAGCCTGAACGGCGAAGCGGTCAAGACAGGAGAGGCAAGGTTTGGGACAGAAGAAAACCGGTTGCATTCCAATATTGTTAGACAAACATTATGCCTTTCTGTAAACTTAAAACAGCCATGCGTTTGTAACACCTGCACGCAGGAATTTTGTCTTGTATTCAAGCGCAAAATAATTTATAGAGCATACCGTTTGCAGTATTTTACCGGTCAAAGGGGAGGACGAAAATATTGTAAGTCAGCATACCTTCTACATCGTCAGACAAATGCCGGAGTGGTGAAACTGGTAGACGCACGGGACTCAAAATCCCGCGGGGGCAACCCCGTGTCGGTTCGATTCCGACCTCCGGCACCAACTCAAAAGCCAACCGTTTCGGTGCATTACATCAAAGCTTCTTGGATTCCTTCAAGGGGCTTTTTTGTATTAAAATCAACGGCTGTACCCAGCGAATATTTAATAACACTTCATGACGACGACTTCTAAAACGACTTAAATTTATTTAGAACAAACCAAATCGTTATCTGCATCCTTCCAGACGGGAAAGGATTCTCTGGCGTTTTGCAGGACCTCATAGGACAGATCGACCGTATGGGTAATTGTCGCATTCTTTTTATGAAATATAATGTTACCAAGGGGATCGATGATTGAAGAATCCCCACTGTACGTATGACCGTTTCCGTCGACTCCCACGCGATTAACCCCTATAACATAACACTGGTTTTCGACGGCTCGAGCCTGAAGCAGCAACTTCCAGTGAACGGAACGTCTTTCAGGCCAGTTGGCGATAAATATGGCCGCATCATACCGGTTTTCGATGTTTCGCGTCCACACCGGAAACCGCAAATCATAACAGATAAACGGTCTTATATTCCAGCCTTGAAGTTCAACCGTAATATTTTGACGACCTTGACTGTATACTTTTTCTTCACCGGCCATACGAAAGAGATGCCGTTTATCGTAAGTAAAGATCTGCCCGTGGGGCTTTGCCCAGATCAACCGGTTGAAAAATTTACCCTTATCGGTGACGATGATACTTCCGACGATGTCGGCATTCTTTTGCCGTGATTTCTCTCTCAGCCATTTTACGGAAGACCCCTTCATGTTTTGAGCAAGATCGGCGGGGTTCATGCTGAAACCGGTGGTAAACATTTCCGGCAATACGATAAGATGTGTATTATCTTGGATTGCGTTAATCTTATCATCAAACGCAGCGAGGTTGGACTCAATGTCTTCCCAGACCAGTTCGGTCTGTATAATCGTGGTTTTTAAATCCGGCATAATTTCTCCGCGGCGCTGTCCAGGGTTTGATCTTTTTTCGCAAAGCAAAATCGCAAAACACGATGATCGTCTTTTTGATGATAAAACGCCGAAGGTGGAATTGAAGCCACACCGTGTTCTATGATAAGCCGTTTTGAAAAGTCCACGTCGGATTCATCAGAAATATCAGAATAATCCAACACCTGAAAATACGTTCCGTGACAGGGAATGGGCTTGAAGCGAGATTTTTCAATAAGGGTTAAAAATCTATCCCGCTTTTGTTGATAGAAATTTGAAAGGTTCAGATAAACCTCTGGGTTCCGCATGAAATCGGCGTAGGCAAGCTGAATCGGCGTGTTTGATGCAAATGTCAAAAACTGATGAACCTTTTGAAACTCGATGGATAACACCGCCGGAGCCAGACAGTATCCGATCTTCCATCCGGTTGTATGATAGGTTTTTCCAAAGGAACTGACAACAAAGCTTCGTGAAACCAGCTCAGGATGGCGGGATATGCTTTCATGCCGGCGGCCGTCAAAAACAATATGTTCGTAAACCTCATCGCTCAAAATCAACACGTTCGTGTTCATCACAATTTCTTTCAACGCGGCTATGTCTTCATGCGACCATACGGCTCCGGTGGGGTTGTGGGGTGAATTCAATATAATAAGCCGTGTTTTTGATGTCACAGCGTGTTTGACCTCATCCCAGTCTATACGATACTCTGGAAATTTAAATTTGACATATACCGGAACCCCCCCGTTTAAGAGAATGGCCGGCACATAAGAATCAAATGCCGGCTCCAGAACGATAACCTCATCCCCCTTATGGACAACAGCAGTGATTGCCGCGAACAACGCCTCGGTAGCACCGGATGTCACGGTGATTTCAGATCCGGGGTCGTAGCTCGCGTTATACATTCTCATTACTTTTTCAGCAATCCTCTCTCGAAGGATGGGCACGCCCTGCATCGGGGCATACTGATTATGTCCGGAACGCATATAGGTATACACCAGATCCAATAGATGCGGGTCAACATCAAAATCCGGAAATCCCTGTGAAAGATTTATAGCCTGATGGTCATTGGACAATTTGGACATTATCGTAAAAACAGTAACGCCAACATCGGGAAGTTTTGAACGCAGCACGTGAGCCCCTTGTTTTTCAAATTTTGCCGTTTGTGGCCAAAAAAATTTTAATTACAACGGTTAGTCTTTTGATGAGAAAAAAGCACCGGTATGCATTAACTCGTCCGTCCGTAATTCTATATTAAGACATAAATATTAAGTCAATGTATAATCTTTACTGCTGTTTTAATTGCTATTCTAAAGATCGCAATCCATACACGCCGTCGTGGAGCAGTCTCCCCCTCTTGGGATTCAAAAGCCCTTACCCCCGAACATCCCTGCTCTTCCCATTGACACCCGCCCACGGTTAGCCTATAGTGAACATATTAAAATCGCTCTGTAATTTTTTTGCGGGAGAGATCATGGTAAAAAAAATAATTTCCGGCGGTCAGACGGGCGCTGACCGGGCCGCACTTGATGTTGCGATTAAGTTGGGGATTTTACATGGCGGGTGGATACCCAAAGGACGATTAACGGAAAATGGTATGCTGGATGACAGATACCATTTAAAAGAAATGGAAACGGCCAACTATAACAAACGAACCGAACAGAATGTTATAGATTCCGACGGCACCCTGATCATATCCCATGGCAAACTTACCGGAGGTTCAGAATATACTCGAGACATGGCGCTGGGACATGGGCGCCCGTGGCTTCATATAGACTTAAACAAGACCACATCTTCTCAAGCCGCAAGACGAATCAAATATTGGCTGGCAGAACAAGAAATTGACGTTCTGAATGTTGCGGGGCCAAGAGCAAGCAAGGACCCTTCCATATACGGGTCCACGACCGATGTTCTGGAAAAAGTTTTGTGTTGAGTCGGCCTGTTTGACATAACGGTTTTAACGGGAATGAAATGTTAAAAATTATTTTTGTGTGTACGGGAAACATTTGCCGCAGTCCTATGGCGGAAGGTTTTTTGCGATATAAATGGCACCAAATGAAACGAGATGATCTTATTGTTTCATCCATGGGTATTCAAGGAATAACGGATTCTCCAGCCACCGAATATGCTCAGGATGTCTGTAAAAAAAACGGTTTTGATATTTCATCCCACAGGGCCCGATCCCTTGTTGGGAAAGAGCTGCTCAGGGCGGACCTGATTCTGTGTATGGAACCGGTCCATAAGAAATTCGTTCAGGTTTTCTTTCCGTGGCGCCGGGACCGGGTTGCTCTTTTGGGTGCCTGGCCCGACAGGGAAACCAGAAAAAGCGCCATCGAAGATCCCATGGGCGGTTCTTACAAAAAATACCAAAGGGTATTTACAACAATCAAGGAGCACATAGAGCGAATCATACCGCTGTTGTAATCCAGCAACCCGGCTGGTTTCCATCCGGCAATAAGGGGAAATCCATGATTGCCCAAAGCCTGGCGGGCCTGGTCGTCTTCGCCGGAATTGCCTGGCTGATCAGTGAAAACCGCACAAAGGTAAGTTTAAAAATTATCATCACCGGAATCTTAATCCAGTTTGCTGTAGGATTCATACTGGTAAAACTGCCGGTGTTCAGAAAATTTTTTATCTCTTTGAATCAACTGGTTTTATGCCTTGAAGAATCCACAACCGCAGGAACCTCCATGGTGTTCGGATATCTTGGGGGCGGACCCCCTCCGTTTGTTGAAAAATATCCGTCAGCCAGCTTTATTTTAGCCTTCAGGGCGCTTCCTCTCATTCTTCTCATTAGCGCCCTTTCAGCGCTTCTGTTTTACTGGAAAATTCTGCCGATGGTGGTAAAGGCCTTTTCATGGGCATTACAAAAGACCATGGGTTTGGGCGGTGCCGAGGGATTGGGTGTCTCGGCGAATATCTTCATTGGTATGGTCGAGTCCCCGCTTTTTATCCGTCCGTATCTGAAAGAGATGAGCCGAAGTGAAATTTTCACCCTGATGACCTCGGGAATGGCCACCATCGCCGGTACGGTTATGGTGCTCTATGCCAGCATTCTGGGTAACGCTATTCCGGATATTATGGGGCATATTCTGACGGCGTCTATCATCAGTGTGCCGGCAGCCGTCATGATTTCCAAGATCATGGTGCCTGAAACCGGCACGCCGACCTCCGGAGAGTTGACGTCTCCGGAAGTGTCATTGAGCGCCATGGACGCAATCACCAAGGGAACCATGCAGGGCATCCAGCTCCTTATCAATATCATCGCCATGCTGATTGTGCTTGTGGCTTTGGTCCATCTTGTCAATATCATCCTGTCTTTTTTACCGGAATTTGGCGATCAACCGGTCACACTGCAAAGGCTTCTTGGATTGTTGATGGCACCGGTTGTCTGGCTTATGGGTGTCCCGTGGGAAGAGGCACCCGTGGCCGGCGCACTTATGGGAACCAAAACCATCCTTAATGAATTCTTGGCCTACCTTGATATGAGCCGTCTGGCACCAGGCGCGCTGAGCCAGAAAAGCCTGATAATTATGACATATGCCATGTGCGGTTTTGCTAATCCCGGAAGTCTGGGGATTATGATCGGAGGAATGGGGACAATGGCCCCCGAAAGACGCGAGGAAATCGTTTTGTTGGCGTTCCGTTCCATCGTAGCCGGTACGCTGGCTACTTGTATGACCGGAGCGGTCGTCGGTATTCTTATGGGCTGACTCGAAAGCGGAAGGAAACCAGTCTAACTCGGGTCGGTTTCGGGTCGAGTCAAAGCAAGTGGTCCGGATCCGGTAAGAAAAAATTTTGTCCAGTCAAAACCAAACTTCATCAGGTCGACATCCGACGTCTTCAATTTTTCAATTTTTTCCCCGTGCAAATCAAAGCGTGATAAAAAAGTGCTCTCGAAGATGAATTTCTTAAACACATCTATATTAAAACAGGCCATAAAGGCCATCTTTAAGGCAGGGTTGTCAGTCCCTTGAGTACCCCACGGATTTGCTCTGAATATGGAATCAATGTCTACCCACAAGTCATTCATCTCATTATATACTTCCATCTCCTGGCCTTGAATCCACTCCGTCACCGTCCAT
>Ga0180433_10006867_pt1 | contig 14737 bp, 5 predicted proteins | sample SS_ome_8_FD_132980 | JGI IMG/M metagenome (GOLD analysis project Ga0180433, IMG submission 132980) | Hypersaline lake sediment archaeal communities from the Salton Sea, California, USA - SS_1_D_1 metaG | ecosystem: Environmental > Aquatic > Non-marine Saline and Alkaline > Hypersaline > Sediment... | reverse complement strand
TATAATTAAAATTCGTATAATAATATAATTTATATAATAAATATTATTATATGAATAAAAAATCAAGTATTTGTTTAAATATGATTGTTAAAAATGAAAAACATATTATTAAAGAAACATTAGATAATTTAACAAAATATATTAACTTTAGCTATTGGGTTATTTCAGATACCGGTTCAACTGATGGAACTCAAGAATTTATTGAAGAATATTTTATAGAGAAAAATATACCAGGCGAACTATTTAGCGATGAATGGCAAGATTTTGCTTATAATAGAAATCGAGCAATGGAACACGCTTTCAATAAAAGTGACTATTTGTTTTTTTTTGATGCAGATGATTTAATTCATGGTGATTTTAAATTACCAGATATTTTAAATAAAGATATATATCAATTTAAATTTGGTTTTAATTTTTCATATGATAGAATTTGTTTAATTAATAATAGAAGTAAAATTGGAAAATATATAGGTGTTTTACATGAATTATTTCATATAGATAATCCTGATTATAGTATAGAAAAAGTAGGAGGCGATTACTTTTTTGAAAGTAGACATTTAGGAGATCGTTCTAAGAATCCTGAAAAATACAAAAAAGATGGTGAAACATTAGAAATAGCTTTTAACAATGAAATCACAGATTTAGGATTAAAATATAGATATGCTTACTATTGTGGACAAAGTTATCAGGATGGTGGTATAACAGAAAAATCTATTGAATGGTATAAAAAGTTTTTAGAGTTACCTGCAGATAATCAATATAAATATTGTGCTTGTATTAATCTAGGTCATAATTACAAAAATATTAATAATAATGAACAATCAATATATTATTATGGATTAGCATATAAGTATGATAATACTAGAATTGAAGGAATAACTTTTTTAATGGATTATTATTATTGTAAAGATTTACATTATATGGTTAATGCTTTATGGAATAAATTTAAAGGTTATGAAATTTTAAATCCACTTGATAAAATTTTCTTAAATAGTAGTAGATACCAATCTTTTGAATGGTATAATATAGTATCAGGATTTTATTCAGATGACTATAATGGAGCATATAATTCGTGTAAACGTTCAGTTATTAATAATTATAATATTCCTAATGTTTTACAAAATTTAATATTTTATAAAGAACAATATGACAATGATAATGATAATGTTGTAAAAAGATTTTTATTTAACTATATTAAAAATAATAATGATTTAGATAATTTTAATCGTTATAGAGAATTTATTAAAAGTTATAGTATCGAAAAGTATGATATACTATATAATCATTTTAATAATAATAATATTGATAAATCATTAATTTATAAGACTAATAACAAGATTTTAATTTACACAGGTTATCTAGATTTTTTATGGAATGATAGCACATTAATACATAGATCTTTAGGTGGGGCTGAAAAAGCGGTTATTTATCTTTCTAGATTTTTACCTAAAAATTATGAAATTTATATTGCTGGTGACCAATTAGAAGAACAGTTTGACAATATTAAATATATCAACCAATATAATTTACAAAAAATATTAAATGATAATAGTTTTCATACTATTATTGTATCTCGTTATGTATCATTTTTTGAACATTATAAAAATATTAGATGTTATAAATTAGTTCTTTCTGCTCATGATACATATTTTTTGGGAAATAATAATGAAATTATAAAAAAATATAACAAATATATTGATGCGGTAGTCTGCTTAACTGAATGGCATAAAAATATTTTTATAGAAAAATATTATGATTTAAAAGATAAATTTCAAATAATAAATAATGGAATAAATATTGCTGAATTTAATAATGAAAATATATCTCTAGATTTAAAAGTTAAAAACAGATTTGTTTGGAGCTCAAGACCTGAACGAGGATTAAATATTTTATTAGAATTATGGCCTAAAATATTAGAAAAAATACCAGATGCGACACTTGATATATGTAGTTATGGTAATTTTACACAAGAAACTATGTATATTAAAAATATAATAGACAAAAATTCAAGTATTACATATCATGGTAAATTAAACACTAAAGAGTTATACAAATTAATGAAAAAAGCAGACTATTGGTTATATACTTGTAATTGGCCTGAAACTAGTTGTATAACAGCAATGGAAATGTTAATGTGTGAAGTTGTTTGTTTGTATTATCCGGTAGCTGGTTTAAATAATACTATTGGAGATTATGGTATAAAAGTAGAAAAAGGAAATGAGATAGAAACTATTTTAAATTTGAGTATAGAGAGAAAAACAGAACTAAGGAAAAAGGGAAAAGAATACGCTTTAACTTGTAGTTGGGAAAATAGAGCTGAAGAATGGGTAAATATGCTTTCCTTAAATGAATATTCAGTTTCAAATGAGAGAATTAAATATTTAAATAATAATTTTACTTTACCAGAAGATCATATTAAATTTTTAAAAAAACTAGGAAGTGAATTTAAACCGAATGTTATATATGATATAGGAGCAAATGTTTTAAATTGGACGAAAGAGGCACATAAAATATGGACTGATTCCGAATTTTTTGTATTTGATGCAGTTAAATCATTTGAAAACTTTTATAAGAGTCAAGGATACAAATATTTTACAGGGGTATTGAGCGATAGTAATGATAAATATGTGAAATTTTATCAAAATAAAGAGCATCCAGCAGGCAATTCTTATTATAAAGAAATTGGACACCAAAATTCACATATTATTTACCCAGAATTTAATTACACTTATGAAAAAACAATTACATTGTCAAAAGTTATAAAAGATTTAGATTTTCCGCTACCTGATTTAATTAAATTTGATGTTCAAGGTGCTGAACTTGATATTATAAAAGGATCTCTAGATATAATTAATCATGCAGAATATTTAATTATAGAAATTCAAAATATACAATATAATAAAAATGCACCTTTATTTGATGAAACTGTTAATTTTTTGGAAATGAATGATTGGAAATTATTAACAATAAATCCTTTTTGTAATAATGGTCCAGATGGAGATTATTGTTTTAAAAGAATAAATAAAAAAAAAAAATGGATTTTTTATTCTGATCCATCATTTATTTATAAACCTATTATACAGTATATTGAAAATCTCTCAAACATTGAATATGATACACAAATAATTGATGATATTGAAATAATTAATAATATAAATCCTGATTTTTGTACAATAATATTATGTCCTTATGGAAATAAATTATTTAATAAAGATATATTAAAGAATCTAAACAATACTATTTTTTCTTTTTTACAATTAGAACCATTAACATTACCTTCTATATTAAATTGTATTCTCACTGAATTTAATAAATTTCCTGAATTAAAAAAATATACTTTATATGATTATAGCAAATCAAATATAAAAATTTTAAATAAACATGGAATTACTAATTGTATTTATTTGCCATACAAATGTAGTAAATCTGAATATAATTTTTTAATAAATTCTAACAAAACAATTGATAAAGAATATGATTTTGGATTTATTTATGATTGGAAAACTCATAATAATGGAAATAAGACATTACCAATCAAACCACCCAGAAGAAATAAAATTATTAAATTTTTAACGAGTAAAGGATATACAATTAATCTTATATCTGGTTATGGAGAAGATAGAGATCAAGAATTAGGAAAATGTAAAATAATTTTAAATATACATGGTCAAATTAATGAAAATTCAAATCCCGATCCTGACGAATGTTCAAATATATTTGAACATATTCGTTGTGATAGATTATTAGAAGCAGGTTTTACTATTTTATCAGAAACTAGTTATGATTTAGATGAAAATTTTGTTAAAAAATATCCCAATCTGAAACAAATTAATTATGTAGATTTTTTAAATAATGATATAATACATAGTATGTTTAAAAAAAAAAATATATGTGTTATTCATAGTTGTCACTTAAAAAATAAAGGTATTACGCGTCTTGAATATTTAATTGATCAAATTAAAAATACAGGATTAGTTAATCATCTAGAAACTATATATATTAATAATATTGGTATTCCAATAAATGAAAATATATTTGGGAATAAATTTAATATTTGTAATTATTCAGATAAACCAGATTTATATGAAATTCCTACAATAAATAAAGTACTACAACTATCAAAAGAAAATACAAATTGTAATATTTTATATTTACATACAAAGGGTATACAATATGATGATCAAGACCAAAAAATAAATGATTGGATAGATATGATGATTTATTTCCTAATTAATAAATTTGAATTTTGTACTAAAAAATTACAAGAAGGTATTCAAGTTATAGGCTGTAATTATTATGACAAAGAATTGAGGACTAGAATTCCTAAGCATTTCAGTGGCAACTTTTGGTGGGCTGCTTCTCAATATATATCCAACCTACCTTTTATTATTGAAAAAACTGAAAATGTAAATCCAAATGACGCTGAATTTTGGTTATTTAAAAATAACCCATCATTTTATGAATTACATAATTCTAAAATCGATCATTATATTGATATATATCCTTTGTATAATTATCAGTCTCATAGAATTATAATTAATAAACTAACCAATGATTATCCAAGTGCATGGGTAGGACATATGGAATTTGCTAATTGGTTAGTTACTTTGTTAAATCCAAATATTATTGTTGATTTAGGCGTTGATTTTGGTCATTCTACATTTTCATTTGCATCTGCCAATAAAGGAATAGTTTATGGAATTGATTCATTTGAAGGTGATATACATTCAGGTTTTAAAAATACATTTGAGATAGTTAATAAATTAAATGATGAGTTTAATAATAAAAATTATTTGAATAATAATATTAAATTTATAAAAGGATATTTTGATGATGTATACAATAATTTTAATGAAACTATTGATATTTTACATATTGATGGATTGCATACGATTGAAGCTGTATCAAATGATTATAATAGATGGATTACAAAAACAAGTGAGAATGCTGTAATATTATTTCATGATATAGTATCTTATCCAGATTCTGTTGGAAAAGTTTTTAATAGTATTCAATATCCAAAATTCAATTTTACACATTCTGCAGGCCTTGGTGTAGTTTGCAAAAATATTGAAACATTAAATAATATATGTAATACTATAAATTTACCAAATAAAGAATATATTGAATATAATTATCCAATAAAAATAATAGACTGCTTTACATTTTACAATGAATTAGATATGCTTTCATATCGATTGAATATATTGAATGATGTTATAGATTATTTTGTATTAGTGGAGTCAACACATACTCATATAGGTAAAGAAAAACCATTGTTTTATAAAGAAAATAAGCAAAATTTTGAAAAATTCAATCATAAAATTATACATATTATTGTAGATGATCTTCCACATAAATTTCCTAATATAAATATTGAAAAGTATGAACAATGGATTAATGAACGATATCAAAGAGATTGTATTTCAAGAGGATTAGATAAAATATCTTTACAAAATAATGATGTTATTACTATAACCGACTTGGATGAAATACCAAATCCTAAAATATTAGAACAAATAAAAAAGAAAGAAATTAAAATAGATATAAATATACTTGAAATGGATTTCTATTACTATAATTTAAATTGTAAAATGGATCATCAATGGCCTTTATCAAAAATACTTACTTTTAAAAAATATAATGAACTCAATATTAATTGTGATAATATTAGATTTTATAATTGTCCAATTATTAAAAACGCTGGATGGCATTTAAGTTATTTTGGAAATGAGAAATTTATCAAAAATAAAGTAGAAAATTTTGGTCATCAAGAATATAATAAAGTAGAATTTACTGATGAAAACATAATAAAAGAACGCATTAATAATAAAGAGGATTTATTTGAAAGACCTTGTAGAATTATACCTACATTAATTGAAGAAAATTATAATTTACCACCTGATTATGATATATATCTTAAAAAATTTTATTCAATTGAATCTAATAAAATAATGACTAAAAATATTATTTATTCTTGTGTATTTTTTAATGAAAATTATATAAATTTAATAAATTTGTTATTAAAAAGTTATAAACTTTTTGGTAACTGTTCAGAAAATGTTGATTATTTAATAATATGTAATTCTAATTTTCAAAAAAAAATTCAATCAATATTCGATAAATTAAATTTAAGTGGAAAAATATGGTGTATAGAATTAAAAACTAAATTTGAATCTGCTTATTCAAGACTTAAAATATTTGAATATCCAAATATTAATTTATACAATAAAATATTATATTTAGATTGTGATATTCTTGTAACTAATTCGATAAATAATATATTAGACTTAGAATTGGAAAATAAAATATATACTTTACAAGAAGGTAATACAAATCATTTATATTGGGGTAGCCAATTTTTTGATAAAAATCCAAATTGTTCTGCATTTACATCTGGTATATTATTATTTAATAATAATATGATAATAAAAAATTTATTTTCACAAATATTGAAACATATTTATAATCATATTAGTAGTATGTTACCGATACCAAATTGTTTAGATCAACCATTTATTTGTTATCATTCAATAATAAACAATCTATATGATAATCAAAGATTAATTGATTTAGTTATTAACAATCCTATAACTTTTAGTAATGAAACTATTTGTCATTTTCCAGGCGGTCCAGGCAATTATGAAGATAAAATTTTAAAAATGAATAACTTTATAAATAATGAGATGTTTAATTTTAATAAAAATAATTATTTTAAAATACAAATTGTTGATTATGAAAATATTTTGGTAGATAATAAAAATCATTTCGATAAATTATACTCTATATGTAAAGAAATAGGAGAAAATGTTGAAGGAAATTGTTTTACTGAACATCTAAATATAGATAACAAAATTAATGAATTAATTTATAAACAATTAAATCATTTTAGTTTAGGCTTTAAAGCTACTAATATAATGGAGATAGGCTTCAATGCAGGTCATAGCAGTTTATTATATTTATTATCGAATCCAAATTCTAAAATAACTATATTTGATATTTGTGAACATAAATATACAATACCTTGTTTTAATTATTTACAATTAATGTTTCCCAATAGATTAGAAATTTATCCAGGTGATTCCACAAAAACTATTCCTGAATTTATTAATAATAACCCCAGTACTAAGTTTGATTTAATACATATTGACGGTGCACATTTTGAAGATATACCAAATAAAGACTTTTATAATTCTTTATCATTAGCATCAGATATTATTATTTGGGATGATACTCAAATAAAATCATTAGATGATTTGTTAAATTTATATATAAAAAAAGGACTTGTTTATGAAATATTTTTGTATAAAACATTAGTTTATGAACATAGAATATGTAGAGTAAACCAATTATTACATAAAACATATATGTGGGGAGACTCTTATATAGAATTTTTAGAATATGGAAAAATGAATGCATTTGGAGAAGGAAATTATAAATTTATTGATAAATATTTAATAAAATGTGATTTTGGTGATAGGGAACATTTATTAAAATTTGATACTAATTATTCTACCTTTATTTCTATTAGAAAACAAGACTTTGATGTAGTATCAGGTAGTATATATAAAAATAAATTAATACCTAAGATCATTATGCAAACAGCTAAATATAAACCAGAAGAATATATAATTGATTTAATTAATCAAAAATGTCCAGGGTATACATATAAACATTTTATAGATAATGAAATTATTGAATACTTTATAGACAATCCAATTAAAGAATTTCCAAATATTATTGAAAAATTTAATAGTTTTAGCAAAGGACAGCATAAAGCTGATTTGTTTCGATATTATTATCTATATTTAAATGGTGGTATATTTTTAGATAGTGATGCAATTTTTGAAAAACATATTGATAATATAATTAAATCATATGATTGTGTATTTATTAATTCATTTATGAATGAAAACCTAATATTTAATGGATTTATTGCTACATATCCAAAAAATCAAATCTTATATGAAGCTTTAAAACATGCGTATGAAACTGAAGATATTATATTACAAAATCACTATCACTATTTTTGTGGAGAATTGTGGAGGATATTTCATAAGCATAATTTTCCTAATATGAAATTATATCAAGAATATAATAGATATCATGAAGGTTATGGAGGTTCTATAATTTTAGATGATAATGAAAATAAAATAATTAGTCATTATTGGTATACAAAAAAAATACCTAAAATAGAAAAAATATATACAATATTAAAAGATAGTGGAATTAATTATAAATCTGAATTTACAAATATTTATAATAATAATCATTGGGTAAAAGGAAGTGGTACTGGATCTTATATAGAAAATACTTTAACTTATAATAAATATATAATAGATTTTATAAATTCTAATAACATTAAAAGTGTTATAGATTTAGGATGCGGTGATTGGCAATCATCTTATTTAATTTATGATAAATTACCAGGTATAAATTACACAGGTATAGATTGTGTTGATAGTGTAATTGAAAATAATATAAAAAAGCATAAAAAATATAATTTTTTGTCTTTTGATTTTATAAAGGAATTAGAACTGATAAAAAATATTGAAAAAAGTGATTTAATTATTTTAAAAGATGTATTACAACATTTACAATTAATAGATATTTACAAATTACTAGATTTTATAACTTTAAATGTTTCTTTTAGATTCATTATTATAACAAATAATAGTAATCAATTTAGAGATGATTTAAAATTAGAGAAAATATTATGTGGTAGAGGTTTACACAGTAATTATTTACCTTTAAAAAAATATAAGGCAATTCCATTATTAGATTATTGGGGTGGAGAAAATAAACATATCTGTTTGATACAAAATAATTATACAATGTGGAATAACTATAACAACCAAGAAATAAATATATTTGATCCAAGAGTATTAATTGGATATGATTGTCCGAATCCATTAATTAGAGTAGGTCCAAAAACTGATGGAGGATATGTTATTATTGATGGATTTAATTATGATCATTTTTTGAGTTGTGGTATTTCAGACGATATTCGTTTTGAAGTAGCATTTTTAGACAAATATCCTAATTTAACATGCGATGCTTTTGATGGAACTATTAACAATTTTCCACAACATAATAAAAATATTAATTGGGTTAAAAAGAATATTGGTTATATAAATACCGAAAAAATAACAAATTTAAAACCATACATAAAAAATTTTAAAAATATATTCTTAAAGATGGATATTGAGGGTTTTGAATTTAATTGGATAGATAGTATGAATTTAGAAGATTTAAATTGTTTCAGTCAAATAGTTATCGAAATACATTGGCCATTTGATAAATATAGATATGAAATGTTAAAAAAATTAAATCAAACCCATTTTATAATTCATATTCATGGTAATAATTATTGTGATCAGGATATCCCAAACCATTTACCATCAGGAAGAACTTATGATGGGACAATAATTATTAACCATGCTAATTATCCTTCTATTAATCTTCCAGAAGTATTTGAAATAACTTATATTAGAAAAAACAATTTTATAAATAATCTAACTAAAATTGAAAAAAAATATCCAACATTATTAGATTGGCCTAATAATCCTAATAGAAAAGATATTGAATTTACTATTATTGTATAAATTTCTTAAAAATTTATTTTTTCAAATTTGTATAAAATTAATTAAATAATTAAATATGTAATAAAAAATATATTAAATATACATAAATATATTTAATATATTAGATGGAATTTGAGATACCAAAAGTGAATAATAATAATACTAGTTTTAATAGTAAAGAACCTACCTTAGCATTTATTACTATGTGTAAAAATGAAGCTCATTGTATTCGTGAAACATTAGAAAGTGTATATAAACATATTGATTATTGGATTGTTTGTGATACTGGATCAACAGATAATACTTGTGAAATAGTCACAGAGTTTTTTAGAGAGAAAAATATACCTGGTGAATTATTTCATGATGAATGGCAAGATTTTGGACACAATAAAACATTAATGTTTGAACGTATTTATAATAAAACTGATTATTTATTACATCTCGATGCAGATGATCAGTTAAAAGGTGATTTTGAAAAAAAAATGTTGATTGGTAATCATTATGATAAATATAATTTTAAATACATTAGAAGCGGTAATGAATTTTTAACAAGTAGTTTATATAATAATCGTATTAGATGGAAATATGCTGGAGTTTGTCATAATATTATAATTTGTCTTGATAAAAAAGATTATACAACATCTAATCTTTTTGTTAATGGAAATATATATGTAGATAATGAATTAAGAGGTGCTAGACAGAATGACCCAGAAAAATATATTAAAGAAGCTGTTAAATTACAAAAACAATTTTTTGATACATTACATATTGATGAAGATGGTTTAAATAGTCGTTCTGCATTCTATACAGCTCAAAGTTATAAAGATTCTGGTAATTTTCAAGATGCCATAAATTGGTATTCACTATATACTAAATTAAAAATAACATGGAATGAAGAAGTATATATTGCTTATGTTTCAATAGCACAATGCTTAATAAATCTTAATAAACCAATAGAGGAGATAGAAAATACTATTAAAAAAGCTATTGAAATTATTGAAGATAGAGCAGAAGCATATTATCTTATGGGTAAATATTTAAATGATAATGGTAAGACAGAATTAGGATATAAATATTTGAAACAAGCAGAAAGTTGTAATTATCAAGAAGTATGCAAAAAATATATTTTATTTATTAATAAATATAATTATGGAAAATATATAAAAGATGAATTAAGTGTATCTTGTTATTGGACAGAGAGAGGCGAAGAAGGATATAAATTACTTTTAGATATATTAGATGATGTAGATTTAAAAGAACATAGAGAGAGATTACTTGAAAACAAAAAGCATTTTCAAAATAAATATAAATTTATAGAATAATTAAATTTAATTAGTAATAGATTTAATTATCTCTCTGTTGAAAAGAAAAATACTTGAAATAGTCTTCCATCTTCTTTACTAGTTCCAAAATAGTCAAGGCTTGCATGAAATTGTTTTGAATTAAAAAGCACCAAACGATTAAATATATTACCAACCCGATCTACTAATTCCCATTTTGTAAAGTCTTGACTATGATTATCTACTATTTTTTTATTACCTCTTATTTCTAATTCTTCTTCAAATCTTGTACCATCACGAAATCTAAATATACCAGTTCCTGATGTTACAGGAGCATTGGGTGTAAGATATAATACTCCAGCCCAATTATTAAACCCATCATTATGAACCCATGTTCTATCTCGAGATGTAGTGTACTGAAATGCTCCATTATAGTTTTCTCCACCTTCTGGCCAATCTATAATTTTACCAGCAAAATGCTCAATATAGCCTTGAATCATCTCTTTTAAATGTTGATTTGCAAATGATAATGTTCTTTTTCCAGGATAATTACCTTCTACTGAAAATTCTTGTGTTAAAATATAATTTCTAGTTTCCATTGGATTATTATAAAAATTATCAATAATCAATAGATTACAATATATACTTTTTGGTTTACTATAATATTTTTTTGCTTTATTTATTTTATCTATAATCTCTGATTGTTTATTTTTATCTCCTAAAAGTTTAATTTCAATATCTGGATCTACAGTATCAATTAAAGTATAAACTGGAATAAACATTTTATTACCTTTTGCGTAATTACAATATTTGGGTATCTCTATATAAAACTCATTATACTCATATTTTAAACAATTTATATGGGATAATGAATTATAGTTTGCTGTGCTATAACATGAAAATTTTGAACCTAAATTTAAATGACTTTTTAATATCATGAATACAAATTTATTAAATCTAAAATTTGAATTATTATTTCTTTCCATATCATAATCATCAAAATATATACTATCAAATTTATCTAGAGTTTGAAGTACATCTTGCCATCTACCTTTTACTAGATTAATTTTTAAATTTTTTCTTTGTTCTTTTTTCCATTTATCAAATTTATTCCATACAGTTGGATTACATTCAATAACATTATATTCAGTAACATTTATATTTTTACATATTTCTGTAGCAGAATACCCCATTCCAAAACCTATTTCTAAAACTTTTCCAAAAGGATTTAAAATTTTTATGCTTTCTTCCATATATGGTTTTTCCCATTCCATCATTATCTGATGAAATTCATTATTATCAGTTAATATATCATTACCACATATATCTTTACTATATTTAATACTCATTTATAATAAAATTTATAATATATTTTTAAATTATAAATTAAATAAATTTACATATTTAAAGTTTATTAAATTAAAGTATTTATCCTATTTTTATAATTTGAATTAGTGCATGTTGATCTATTTCTATATCATAGTTTGGATCAGTAATATAAAATGCTAATCCAAATTCTATATTTTTAGGAGATTCAGCTGGTGATACAACTAAAATATAACTAATTGAAAATGGAAATAATAAAGAAGTTCTAAATCTTCTTTCATTTATTATATTGAAAGAATAAATAGGTTTATCAATATCAACCTCTTTTATAATCATTGTTAATGGCATTTCTTCTGTTCCTTCTTTAAATGATAATTGAAACTTTAAAAGAAATACACCACTTTCAATTTCTACACTATTTCCAATTCTTGTAAATGTAGTATAATCTAAAATAGGAGGAATATTTGATGCATCAACTAGTTCTGTATAATTCCATCCAAAATCTGATTTATTTATAGGAATAGAATCAATAGTTAAAGAATTAACGTTTAATTTACCATCGTGAGATATATTTGCATTTGATGGATCGATAGCACGAATACCTGAACTATCAAAAATAACTAACTTGGGCATATATATTTATATATATAAATTTTATATTTATTATAAAACTATTTTTAATATTTTTAAATTTTTTTTAAATTTAATTAAATATATTGTTTTCTAATTTCTTTATTATTAGTTAAAATCAAAGTCAATTAAATTATTTAATTGGCTTACTAATATAATTTATCTATATTTTTTTATTTCATAATTTTATATAAAATTTAAACTAATTATGCTATTTTTATAATTTGAATAAGAACATGATCATTTAATAATACATAAGATCTTGTTAACAAGGGATCATTAATTAAAGCTATTAATCCAAATTCTATATTTTTAGTATCTCCAGGTAATACAACTAAAATATTAGTAATAGAGATAGGAATTCTTAAATAACTATCTCCTCTTCTTGTTCTTATTATTGTTATTGGATAAGAATAAATATAACTGTCTTCATTTACATCCTTTATAATTATAGTAATTAAAAATTCTGTATCATCTGGATTTGTATTATCTAAGGGAACAAATGATAATTGAAAGTTTATAAAATATACACCTCCTTCAATTTGTACACTTGATCCTATTCTTCGAAAATTATTAGAACTTGTAATAGGAAATAAATTATTTGCTTCAATTTTTTCTGTATAGTTCCATCCAATTTCTGATATATTTGTAGGAATTGAGAGAAAAGATATTGTATTAACTGTTAATTCACCATTATGAGTTATATTTGAAAATGAAGGATCTATTGCACGAATACCTGAACTATCAAAAACTACTAATTTATTCATATATATATATTTATATATTTTATAATTTTATAAAATATATTTTTTAGCTTGTTATTAAATATAAAGTTCCTTCTATAGCACAAAGTACTGGTCTACCAGGATTATTAATATTTTCAACAAATATTCCAATATAATCGCCATTATTAAAACTAATAGTCGATGGAGTAGAGGGTGCTCTTGTAATAATTAAATTTAAAGAATTTGCTGCACTATTACCATTAACTGCATCATAATATAAAGATCCGACATCACCAATATTACTATTATAACTACCAATTTCTTGTTTCCACAATGTAGCTGTTGTATTATAATTAGCAGCATAAATTGTTATATTGTGACTCGAAATGGTTCCTGGAATATAGATATTAATTCCTGCGCCAACTATTTCCCCTTTAAACGGCATATACTCACCATAAGTATAATACAAAGTACTAGTAGGAAAACTAATTCCTCGTCCTATCATATTAAAATATGCACCTGATCCATGTGGTAAAATAGGTGTTCCACTTGTTCCTGTTCGACCAGGATTTATAGGTGTTAAAGACGGCATTTTTGCAACTACTCCTGTATTATATACATCATCCGTATCACTCCAAAAACTAATTGTTGCAGCTGTAACAGAAAAACCTGCACCACCAGCTCCTGTTGCACCTTGTGATCCTTGTGCACCAGTTGCTCCTTGTGATCCTTGACTTCCTGTAGCTCCTTGTGCTCCTGGACTTCCTGTTGCACCTTGTGATCCTTGACTTCCTGTTGCTCCTTGTGCTCCTTGTGCACCGGTAGCTCCTTGTGATCCTTGTGCACCAGTAGCACCTTGCGCTCCTTGCGCTCCAGTAGCTCCTTGCGCTCCCTGTGTTCCTGTTGCACCTTGTGATCCTTGTGCACCAGTAGCACCTTGTGATCCTGGACTTCCTGTTGCTCCTTGTGATCCTTGTGCACCTGTTGCTCCTTGTGATCCTTGACTTCCAGTTGCTCCTTGTGATCCTTGTCTTCCTGTTGCTCCTTGTGATCCTTGTGCACCTGTAGCTCCTTGTGCTCCTTGGCTTCCTGTTGCTCCTTGTGATCCTTGTGCACCAGTAGCACCTTGTGATCCTTGACTTCCAGTTGCTCCTTGTGATCCCTGTGCACCTGTAGCTCCTTGTGATCCTTG
>Ga0180433_10006866_pt1 | contig 14742 bp, 10 predicted proteins | sample SS_ome_8_FD_132980 | JGI IMG/M metagenome (GOLD analysis project Ga0180433, IMG submission 132980) | Hypersaline lake sediment archaeal communities from the Salton Sea, California, USA - SS_1_D_1 metaG | ecosystem: Environmental > Aquatic > Non-marine Saline and Alkaline > Hypersaline >... | reverse complement strand
TTCGCCCGCGCGAACGGCGATGCCTGTGTGCAGGTCTTCTTCATCCGGGGCGGGAAACTCCTGGGTCGGGAGTACTTCGTGCTTGAGGGGGCGCAGGACGAGGACGAGCGGGAGGTGATGGCCGCTTTTCTCAAGCAGTTCTATGAGGAGGCCGCGTACGTCCCGCCCGAGGTGCTGTTGCCCGAACAGGTCGAGGAGGCGCTGATCATCGAGCAATGGCTGAGGGGCAAACGGGGGGCCAAGGTCACACTGCGCGTCCCGCGTCGGGGCCAGAAGCGGGAGTTGGTGGCCATGGCGGCGGAGAACGCCGCCGAGACGCTGGCCGCGCTGCGCGTCCAGTGGCAGGCCGATGCGCACAAGCAAGAGCAGGCGCTGGCTGAGCTCGAAGAGGCGCTGGAGTTGCCCAAGGCTCCCTCTCGCATCGAGTGTTACGACATCTCCACGATCCAGGGGACCCAGACCGTCGGCAGCATGGTCGTCTTCGTCCAGGGCGTGCCTCGCAAGTCCAGATACCGGCGTTTCGTCGTGCGCGGTGTGCATGGCCAGGATGACTACGCCAGCATGCGCGAGGTCCTGCAGCGGCGCTTCCGCCGCTGGCAGATGGCGACCTCGGAATCCCTCCCTGGAGGGGGAACACCCAATCTCCCCCCTGGAGGGGGGATAAAGGGGGGTGGTAGCCGGGACATCAAGGGCTGGGCCAAGTTGCCCGACCTGCTCATCGTGGACGGCGGCCGAGGACAGCTAAACACAGCCGTCGAGGTGCTGGAGGAGTTCGATCTGCTCGGTACGGTACCCGTGGCGGGGTTGGCCAAGCGGCGCGAGGAGATATTCCTGCCCGGCAGGGCGAAGCCGATCCTGCTCCCCCGGCGGTCCCAGGGACTGTTTCTCGTGCAGCGTGTGCGTGACGAGGCGCACCGCTTCGCCATTACGCACCATCGCAAGCGTCGCCGCCGGGCAGGGGTGGCCTCACAGCTCGATAGCATCCCCGGCGTGGGGCCCGCGCGGCGGAAGGCGCTCCTCAAAGCCTTCGGTTCCCTTGACGCCATCCGCGCGGCCAGCGTCGAGCAATTGGACGCTGTGTCGGGCATCCCGCATAAGGTCGCCGTGGCCATCAAGGAGCATCTGTAGGCGCGGTGCAAACCAGGTTTGATCGCTTCTGTGCACGTATGGTCTCGTTACGGAGTACGACCGCCTGTGGTAGGTGTCTGTCTACCGACCGTCCAGACGTGGAGGTTGAATCCGAAATGAATTCGCACCGAACGAGTGTGCTACGCTATATGTAGTGGTTTGTGTTTTCATACCCCGTACATATACGGGTATTGTTTGGGTGCTGTGCTGAGTATTTCGGTCACAGGACCCTCGGGGGGGCTGTGTTGTTCAAATCCTAGAACTGTGATATATTCTTACTGATGGGGTTTCTGGATCGGTAGACTTGAAGGTAGGTTTGTTTGCTCCCCCTGATTCTAAGCCAGATGCGCTGGGCTGCCTATGCATTGTTGATCGCATCTGCCGTCCCCGCGGGGCTGGCCATTGCTCAACTGATCAAAGCGCGCCGCGCAGCATACTATGCCCTGCGCCGAGACGCCCTCAGGCGGGGCCGGCGCTGGGTACTTGTGGCGTTGATATGGCTGACGTTGGCCATCGCCCTGCTGGTCGTGCCTCCACGCCTGGCGGCGATCTTGTCGGCACCGGTTCCGACGGCGACTCCGGCAGCCGTGCCCACGCATACGCCCACCCGGCGCCCCACGCGGACGCCGACTGCGACCCCCACCCGCCGGCCCACGGCGACGCCCCCGTTCATCCCGACCTCGACGCCGGAGATCCTGCCGCCTGAGTCAGCGCTGAGCCCGCTGCCCTCGGCCGTGCCGGCCCGGGAGGACGCGCGCATCGCCATCATCACGCTGGCTGCGGAGGAGGACGACTTCGGACAGCCGGTGGACCCGGGGACCGAGTTTCCGCCCGGCGATCATCGCGTGTACCTGTTCTTCACCTACGAGGGTATGCGCAACGGCACCGCCACGACCTTCGCCTGGTATAAGGACGGCGAGTTCATCGAATTCTGCTCCGACACGTGGGCCTGGGGGTTGGTGGAAGGGCGGGATTGGGGCGAGGCCGGACGGACCTCATACTATTGCAGTCCTCCAGGAGGCTGGGAGCCGGGCACGTACCAGGTCCAGGTCTTCATCGAGACCCGGCTGCAGGGCTCGTCCCAGTTTGTCATCACGGAGGAGTGATGTGTGAGCCGACCGCTGCGGTCGGGCGTAAACGTGAAGCGTGATCCTGCCCTGCCGTTACGGTTCACGCATCAAGTTTCACCCGCTGCATTTGTCACCTCGCAGGGTTGGTGCGTTCTTACCGTTTCGATGCTGATTAGACTGCCCAACCCTACACCTGCACCTCAGACTTGGGCGTGATGCTCTGTACGTGTCCCCATCGATCGGCTGCCACTTCGCATTCCGTATGCATAGGTAGATCAGTCTTCTTACCAGCCAGGTCCTCTAAGACCTTGCGGTCGTGGCAATATCGCGCTGTCAGCTTGATCCCGCCATCGTCGGTGCGTTCCATCCCCTCCCATATGAGTCCGGGGCCTAGGTTGGAGCATTCCTGTTCAGCCTCTGATTTCACCAGTCTGGCCAGTTTAGCCGTGTTGAGAAAGATCGGAAGGGGCATCTTCTGGTTCATTCGATCGGCGTAGCGTAAGGCCAGGCTGAGTGATGAACTGTAGACCAGAGCAGGGATGAGAGATAAATAGCTGAGCGCAGCGATGCTGAGTGGACCTCCCAGCGTGAGGGTATCGACGACGGCATGCCGTGTGGCAGCGCTCCAGGGGCCGTCTCTCTGAACAGTGCTGAGCAGGTGCTCCAGGCAGTTCTGCTCGGGAGCCGCTGGCCCTGGCTGTGACAGGATGATTGTCGTCCAGGCCGATATAGCCATGATAGCTACGAGAGGGACGACCAGGATTCGGGACTGTGCACTATGGAGCAGGGATGGATTGTGTCTGATTCGGTTCGCCAACTCACGCTCGCGAATTCGATTACGACCTTCGTAAATGGCTATCACGATGATAATGCAGGCGAGAGTAAGGACGCTGAGCTCCAGTGGCACCCAGGGCCACGCCACCTGCCTTGCCAGCCAGAGCGCCCAGGCCGCGGCGACCCCCACCGGAAATGTAAGCGCCGTCAGGAACACCGGGAGGTATAGTCCAGGTGCCAGGAAGTCCAACCAGCCACTGAGCCCGCGATACTTCTCTTGCCACTTCTCCCATGGCCCGTTGTTGGCTCCACAACGGGGACAGGGACTGCCTGGAGTATAGTCACTCTTACAAGCGATGCATTTAGCCATGCCTATTCCTCACTCTCATCAAACCGTAGCCACGCAATCACAACGTCAGCCATTGTAGAAGGTGTGAATTTCGTCGGTGGTGGCTCCAGAAGCCAGTTCAGGCGGCTCACCGCCGTTTTCGATGCCGCACCCGGTCAAACAGGCGGAAGAGCCCGTGTGCCTTTGCGACGATCTCGAGGTTGGCGTTGACGTATGGGTGCACTGCATATCCTTGCTGCTCGTATTGCTTGATGATCCGAGAGATGTTCTCCTCGCGTGGGATTATCAGCATGACCGGTCCGCTTTCGCCCACGGACTTCAGACAGACGTGATCTGCCTCGGGATAGTAGTGCTTCAGCGTGGTTTCTGTCAGTTCGCCAGCATATGTGATCAGAAAGACGCCAAGTTCCCCCCGCTCTAGCTCTTGCTGTTCGTGGATCAGGACGAAATCCCCGGGGTAGATTCCTTCGTCAACCATGCTGCAGCCCTCGATATCGATGGCGTGTGTGACGCTCCGGGCAAGCTCCGCATCCAACGATAGAGAACTCGAGTGCTTCTGTTCGGCCAACCGGCCGGGACCCGCGCGAACGATACCCACGATGGGAACTTCCTTCAGCCCTTCCGTGCCCCTTGGTCCTGGCTGTTGCTTATCCTGCGGGGATCCTTCTGTCGGTTGTGCATCTGCTGCCTGGCCTGATGGAGGTTCTCCTACCCTAGGCATGGCTGAAGACGGGGCGCCTCTTGCCAGGCTTTCGGTGAAGCTGTGACGCACCTCATCCATCCTGCTGATTACGTGCATCTTCAGCCCGATGGTCGTTTCGTCGGTAGCTCGCAGACGTTCGATGATGTTCAGGCTCCGCTGGAAGGCGCTTAATGCTTGTTCCCAGTCCTGTGGTATTGTCTTTCCGGCTTTCTCGTTTTCGTCAAGTATCAGCGCATACCCCTCGCCGATTGCCATCCGGGCTACGCTCTCGCTGCGGTATCGATTGGAGTTTCGAAAGTGCATGGCTGCTTTTTGGAAGCACTCGACGGCATTCTGGACGCTGCAGCTATGCAGGTGAATCGCCCCCAGGATTGCCAGCCCCAAACCCTCTGTGTAGTACGACGACGCCGTGCCATCCGAATCGCGAGTCTGGCGAGCGAGGCGAAGTGCCGTCTCGCAACAAATGACAGCATTCTCGAAACCCTGTTCCTTGCACAACGCGCATGCCTCCCGGTATAGTTTCACCGGTGCCTGCTCCATCTCCCGTTCATTCGACGGCATCGCATCCCAGAGCGCTCTTATCACTTCGGCAGCAGTCGCTCGATACTGACCGGTTCTTGCTGTCATAGTCTATCCTCCAGGCTTCGGCACACGAATTCTGGGCATGGTCAACGTTACGGTACTGCTCTGAGCTTCAAGGGGTCGAAGGTGACGTTGTGAAGCTATTCATTGTTTGAGGCTCTCCTGTGATCTCCATCGATGGTTGGACGCTCACTTGCCATCGTTGGGAGCGCTTGCCGCTCCATAAACCGCAGTATGCCCTGAAATTCGCTCGCGGTAGTCACAACGTTGCACAACTTGACGATGATTTCCCTCAGCGTTCGTTCATCCAGTTGGAGGTCTCGCTGGAGTGAGGTGAGCAACTGCCGAAATCGTTCTGCCTCTGCAATTGCTTCGCCGCGCCCCTCGATCATCCGCGCGTCAGCTTTGGCCTCAGCCTCGGTCACCGTGCGCTGGGCTTCGATCTTGGCAGCGGCCAAATCGGCCGAAGCCTGCCCTCTGGCTTCCAGCAGCCTGACGACATTGTCGATACCTGCTGTCGCCAGCCGTGCTCTGGCTGCTTTCACGGCCTTAACATAGTCTGCCTCTCCCTCTCCAAGGGCCTTCGCCGCGATTGCCCTGGCCTCGGCCACTGCCCGGCCAATCTCGACCACCTCGTGCCAGTTGACGTCCCAGGCTTCGATCATACGTCGCCTGACTTCCTCAGGCAGTGAGATTTTGTCAAGATTCACGTGCACGATTTCCACGCCCCAGCGCTGCGATTGCTGGCTGAGGCGGCGGCGTAATTCGTGTTGCAATGGAACGCGCGGGGTCGAACCGCTCGAGGAGTGCAGGTTTCTGGGATCGTAGATTTCATCCAGGTAACGGGTGGCGATCGTATCGCGCAAGACGCTCTTGGCGACAATCTCCGTCTGCTCGTTCCAGCCGGCTGTGGTCAGGACCGCTTTGCGGACTGCATCCTCCTCCAGCCTGTATTCTGCCTTCTTGATCAGGGCGGGTTGATCGACCATGACACGGTACTGAGCTGTGAACTCGACTTCGAGTGGGATGCTGTCCTTCGTCAAGACGTCCTCCAGTTTCCAGCTTCTGGACTGGAGCGACAGATCGACAATTGCAGACAGATGCTCGAAAGACTCCGTCAGGTAGAAGCCCGGTCCGACGACACGGGTGATCTTGCCCGACTGCTCGAGAACGGCTGCGCTTCCCGATCGGACGATCAGCGTGCCCGGCCCGGGCATGCGAAAGTCCTCGCTGTGTGGCATTGAGTAGATCACCTTGCCGTCCTGAACGATCTGAAGGGCACGGAACGAGCTAGTGAAACGGGCGAAGAGTCCTTTGAGGGGATTCGTTGTGGGGAACACGGGGGCGACCAGCAGGCCGATCATCATATTGTAAGCAGCTCGTCGCGTGCCACCTCGATATATCACCAGGACCTCGGCACAGGCCAGTGTCGAAAGGAGGGAGACGCCCAGGCTGATGGCTGCAAAAGAGGTGCCTCGAACGAAATCGAAAGACGAGGATGGAGAACCGCCGGATCCTGCCAGGAAGAAGGAAAGGAATCCCAGTAGAACCAGGAGAAACGGGATCGAACGGTAGAGGTCGTGAAGACGGACCAGGGCGAAGGCGGCGAGTGCAGCAGCGGCGAGGGTAAGTGGCCATAGGTTAAAGCATGACAGGGCACCCATCAGCAGAACGCCGATGGTGAGGACTAATAGCCGCATACTAACCTCCTGCCCCCGCCCTACTTTAGGATAGTTAGTCCCAGGATATGATCTCGTACCACGGCCTCTCATGCCGGTGAGAGCGTCGAACGGGTTGTCCTTTTAAGGTGTTGGCTGCTGACATGTCCCAAGGCCGTAGCTGCCTAAAGCATATCACAATTTTGTCCTGAGCGCAAATGCAGGATTGCACCGTGGCCCCTTGATGCAACGTCCGGCCCTGCAACCACGCGCCGCTCGTCTGTGACAACTTGCTCGAGCAATCCATCGAGGAGATCTGGTACAGCGAGGCTATGAATCGCTGGCGAGGGATGATCGTCGAACAGTATTGGCTCTGCCTGGAACTGTGTACCGGCGGGAAATGATGGAGTTAACCTAGCGGCTCTTGAGAACAATAAAGTTCCCGTCGCGGGCGGGAACGTTGCTCTACTGGCCTGAGACTAGGCCAGGAGCGTCATTAGCACCAGCGCCGACACCGCCGGCACCGTCAGATTGTCGATCCCCCACGGCGAGACGGCCTCGACGACCGTCGCGAGGAGGGCCGTCGTGGCCGCAACTCCCACTGTGGCCATCGGTTCAAGCGTGGCTGGCGCCAGCAATAGAAGCGCGACGAGCGTCGCCGCCCAACTGAGGAGGAACATGCCCACCGAGCCCTCCAGCGAGCGGGTACATCGGCCGACGACGTAGCGGCGCTGGCCGATGCGCTGTCCCACTACGGCCGCCAGCGCATCCCCCCACGTCATCGGCATCAGGCTCGCCACGACTAAATGCGGACGGCCCCACAGCAGCCAGATGATCGCTGCGAACGAGAGGGGGAAATAGATGGTGCCCAACTGCCCCTTCTCACCGGTCTCCATGGCCTTGAACGTGCCCTGCCAGTAGGAGAGCGCGTTGATGGCCACGAAGGCCAGCGGGGGGATGATCGCGAAGGCGCGACGTTCGAACAGCAACACCGTCCCGAAGGCCCACATGCCGACGGCGATGTGGATGAACTTGCGAGTGAACTCGACCGAGTAGCCACGCCACTTGCGCAGTCCCTCGGCGATGCCGATCATGGCGAAGACGTAGGCGAAGGAGGCGATTAGGGCGATCACGTCTTGGGTCATTGATATTGATAGCCTTTCTGTTTCGTCAACAGTAATATTCCTGTGTGTAGCAGAGTCATTTCTTATGTGATAGGTCTTAACAGCCCAACGACGCGGCCTTGCACCTTACCTTGCTCCTTTCCAATAACTCTGACGTCAAGCTCTGGTGCCGCGAACTCGATCCTTCCTGTAGTGACATCACGTTCAAAGCGGCCCGCGATCCATCGTTCTTCAGTCCATAAGACTGCTGGTCCCTCCGAAGTGATCTTTGCCTCCTGCCTCACCAGAGCATAATCTTGTTCATTGCCGAACAGACCAAGCCAGCCCTCCTCCGGTACACGTAGGGCAAAATGGACAGCACCAGTCTGTAGTTCCAATGCGTGCACGGTTTCATCGACCGGATAAAGGAAATACCTGCTCCCCTCTATCTTGAATTCGCCAGTGGCTATGTAGTTGATTACCCCAGAAGGCTTAAAGAGCACCTCTGGCCCATCTGATAGTTGTAGGATGGGGATAGAGTTCAAAGAGCACTTTCGGGTATATTTTTCCGTGATCACTCTGTTCACGTCGTTCAGGGCATCTTGGATCTCCTTTCCGATGTGTCCATAAAACTGTGCTTCCTCTGTCCGCAAGGGTTTCTTTTCAGCTTCGAGTTTCCGGCAGAGGTCCAGAGCCTTCCGATACTCTTTTCTTGCATTATTTGTGTCTTGCGATGCTTGCATACAAGCCAGCAACAAGTGAGCCACCATCACGTTGTGGTCGCCCGAGTGGCGCTCCCCCCACATCTCCAGAATTTCTATCGCTCGCTCAGCTAGTTTAATGCCTGTCTCAAGTCTGTTGTTCTGAGCCTGAGCCTTGGCTTGGTAGAGATAGGCTAGAGCAAGCTCTGCTTGGTCGCCAAAACTCTTGGCGCACTCTACAGCGGCGTTGCAGAGGTGAAGTATCTCTTCGCAGGTGGCATTCGACTGGGCTTCAATGACATCTTCTAGGACAAGACGGACAGGCCCCTCGGGGCCAAGTCTAACCAAGAGTAATGGCTCACTAGTATTTGGTGAGCATTTGGGAGGGAGCATCAATGCAGATGGGACCTCTGCAGTCGCTTCAAATAAGCCATTCAACGAAACGTCCGGCCGTTTTTGTTGGACAATTGTCACGAGTTCAGAGATTCGACCGTGGCGCTCAAGATAGGCGACTAGTTCTCTTGCCTTATCTGAAATCCCTTCTCCTGGCAGGTCATCATATTCGACGTCCAGATCAAAACAGAGCGTACGCAGCTCACTCTCGTTAAAACGGGTGGCGAGTATCTCACGCAATTGGGTTAGTTGTTTCTGCTCCGATGCCCTGTTCACCGAAGTGTCCTCACTGCAAGTACGCCTAAAGTATGCGGGAATGAATGTCGGCTTGCTTGCTCATCAGTATCCTTCTTGTCGGGCAGATTATTTTTTCTCTTGACCCTCAGATGGCTCCTTAGCTGTCATTTCGCCTTGTGGTAGGAAGCGGTCACGTTCGACGAGAGTATCTAGATTCTGCTGCAGGGCCTGCCACATCTTGAATACCTGGGAGGACACTGATTCAGCTCCAGGGCGAGACCAGATCTGACGTAGTGCTTCCATGAACCGCAGGATGATGATTTCGGCGGGTAGGGCTACGTCACGGTCGACAGCATCCTGGAACTCGCGGGCAAGGCCTAGGATGATCTCCATCTGGGCGTAGGCGCGAGCCAGTCCTCGTTCTCGAATTGCCTCTGCCTCGCCCTTTGCCTCCTCTTCCCGAATCCTGCGTGCCCGAGCCGCTTGCCAACTTGCAATCCGCTCCTTTGTGACTTCCTCCAACGTCGGTTCCAGCGCGCCTACGCTCACTTCCAGGATCTGCGCACCAACGCCGCGGGCGGAGTCGTTCGCCGCCTGGTGAATTTTCTCGCTGATCTCGCTGTGGGGGTCCCGTTCGGGCTCATACGGCTCCAGCAACTCGTCGAGCCGGCGTCTGGCGACAAGGCCACGCATCTTGCCGCCCACGCCTACTCTGTCAGCCCAGTGGGAGACCTTCTCGTCGCCGCTGTCCGGGTCGATCGACCGGCTGTGGCACCGACCGGCTCGAACCAACGCCCATTCGTACACCGGGTGAGGTACCTCGGGCGTGGGAGCAACCAGACTGGCTGGCGGGCGCGCCAGTTGGAAGCGTACCTGTACGTCCGCCTTCACGGGGATGCCGTCCTTCGTCACTGCCTTCGTTTCGCTGCTGCGCTCCTGCGGTCGCAGGTCCAGTACCTCGCGGATGCGCTCGAAGCGCCGCAGGAAGACCTTTCCCGGCCCGGCGACGCGGGTGAAGCGTCCGAATCGCTCCAGGAAGACGGCGCTGTCGTTGAAGACGGTCACGTTGCCGGGACCACCAAAGCGAGCCAGCAGCGTGTCTTCGTCCTTCTCGGCGATTCTTCCCTGCTGTACGGTAATGGAAGGGTAGGGGACGAAGGGTCTCGCCGAGGGCTTCAGGTCGAAGTATGAATATGGGGCACGACCAAACAGGAGAAGCCGGACGTATCCCAGGGCGGAGCGCCAATCCCGGATGCCGTAGACGTCTCCCACGAAGGCAGCCGACACGCCCAGCACAGCGGCCAGCCCGAGAAACCCGGGCACCATCCCGGCTAGCCAGCGCCATACGTTGGTGGTTGCCTCGTCTGTCGACGTGGTTGCCATGCCCACCAGGAGTCGTGCGTACTCCAGTGCCAGGCTGGATGCGACGATGGCTCCCAGTGCGACCAGGAGCAGCCCATACCGTACCAGCGTTCGCCGGATGTGGTCAGTCATCAGCGCGCGCTGGTTGGGTTTTTCTTGCACGGACTCAGTCGCCCAGTGATCCAGGATATACGGAAAGCGGCCGGACCGATCGCTCATCACAGTTTCATACCTTGACTACTCTGCTTCCTCGTCGCCTTCAGTCAGGGAGGCCTGCTCCACCAGGAGACGCAGTTGCGCCGGTATTTGCTCTACAGTTTCCGGCAGCAGCTTTAGAACGGACTGCGACGCCGTTGTAGCCTCCAGCACGTCGATGAACCGTAGCGCGATCAAGTGGGCTCGCACAGGAGCCTTCGTTTTCTTCAGTTGCTGCGTTTCCTTCAGTTGCTGCAGTGCCTCGCTGATGGCCGTGATCATCTGCCGTTGTGCGTCGGCGCGGGCCTCCTCGATCAGGCGGGTGGCCTCGGCTTCTCCCTGCGCCTCTATTCCAAGGCGGCGCCGTTCCCAGCTTGCTTTCCACATCTCCGCGCGCTGCTTCAGCACTCCCTCGTCCTCGACCTCGATCGTGCCCAGACCGGCGCCGAGAACCTCTATGCCGTGCGGTTTCATCGCCTTGGCCAGTTTTTCCTTGACTTCTCCCCCCAGCGTCTTATACGGGGGATCACCGCCTTCGTCTTCGCTCTCCAGCAGTCGGTCCAGCAGCGTCCGGGCGATCGCGTCCTGTGCCAGATCGGCTCCCCGGTCCAGGGCAATCTGTTCCCATTCCAGTTTCGCTTCTTCCTCTTCCCCCTCCGGTCCGACGCCGTGTGTTTGTATGGCGGCGAACACGGCCTCGGGGTCGAACGGATACAGCCAATCGCCCTCTGCCTCCTCCCGGCCGATTTGAGCGGTCACGGATACTTTCGTCTTGACCGGGATGCCGTCGCGGGTCAGGGCGTGCATTACCTTGGAGCGGCTCTGTGGGCGCAGATCGACCAGGGTTCGAGGCCGCTCTCCAGGGCCGGTGAAAACCAGGCCGTGCCCGCCGACGCGCGTGTCGCGCGTGCCGGTCGTGAGCGGGACAGCGTAGTGGCTGCTGGCCATCACCAGCCCTGGGCCTCCCTCGGGCACGATGAGGCCCCTCGGTTTCGGCCTGCCCTCCTCCGATTTTTGCAGTTCTCCGAACTCCTCGCGGTAGAAGGGGCGGTTCAGGCCCCAGGCGTACGCTCGCAGCGTGCGCCCGGCCAACTCTCGCTGTTCGCGGTCGGTAGGCACCACCGGCAGCAGGAAGATGGCGCTGAATCTGAGGCCAAGCTGATATAGGAGCCAGGCCGGCAGAGCCAGCAGAAGCACGCCCAGAAGGCCCCATCCCAGCGTGTACAGCGACCAGAACGGCGTGCCTTCGCTCGCCACCGAACGCCCGGCCGTCACGCCCATCACCAGCGCCCAATCGAACGTGAACAGGTAGGCGACGGCGCTTCGGCGGCCGCGCTGTCCGCCCGTCGCGCCGTAGAGCCAGACCAGGGCATGGGTGAGCACGAGAGCGAAGATGCTCAGCGGCCGGATGAGATCGGATAGCAGGAGTCCGTTCATCAGAGTTCTCGGATGGCTAGTGTTCGTAGCTTGACTCGTACCTTGGCAATGTCACATTCGACTTTTGGAACGCCAGATGCATCGCTTTCAGCACAAAATCGAGCGATCCCGGTTTGTAGTGCGTGCTTCAGCGCGCCATCGCCGGCCACGAACGAAACCTGACATTGTCGAAGTAGTTACGTCACGACGCTAGTATTGCGATCTTCGTTCACCCTGGGTGACTCTGATGATGTGTCCCCAAGGATCTGCTTCTACGATATAGTCCATGAATTCAGGATGCCTTGTCCTGTGCCCTGTGATGCTCTCTTCTACCCGGGAGTCCCCGCACTCCGCCCGGGCGATGACTTTGATCCCGCCGGCAGGGGTGCGCTCCAGGGTCTCCCACCTCCACCGGCGGACGTCTTGCATCGATTCCTGTCCCAGATCCTGCCCCGGTTGAGCAGGCTCTCGACTGTTGCTCGGCGGTCGCCCTGGCTGGCACAACTGTTTCTCTACCTCTCTCTGTACGACTTGCATCAGCAGGTCCCCTTGGAGAAAGATCGGGTCTGGCAGCGCTTTGCCCATGCGGCCGGTGTACTGTTGGGCCACCAACACTGAGGAGAAATAGGTCAGCGTGAGCGATCCAGTGATGTATGCTGCCATAGCGATGACCGGCAGGGCTTGCTCAGCCCTTTCTTTGAGATCGGACAGTCGGGCGGCTTGCTCCGCTGTCAGTGATGCTTGCGTGGGTTCGAAGACCAGCCACCGGACCAATGCCCGCAGCAGGTCGGACCGCATCAGCGCGTAGGTCAGGAGCAGGATCAACCCGACGACCATCACCGGTATCAACAGAGTCTGCAGCTGGGAGCTCAACCATACCCAAGGTCCCTTCTTGCGCAGGGTGGCTCTGAACTGTCTCAGGAGCTCTCTCTCACGTGCCTTGTGTCGTCCTTGGTACACGCCGTAGACGATCAGCAGGTTGACCAGCGTCGTTGTCGTTATGGCAAACAGGCATATGGGAAGCCTGATCACTCGCCAGATGCCCGCGGTGGCCATCAGGCCGAAGGCCAGCGACGTGAAGATAACGAGGAATGGCAGGTGGAAGTACTGTTCCGTGAAGAAAAGCAGGCCATGAAGGCCGCCTTCTTCCACGGGCTCGTTTTCCTGCCATCGTATCCAATTCGCGTTCTCTGATTGGCAGCGCTGGCACCTCGTGCCCGAGGCGGGGTCATCGGGATTGTAGTACCCATTGCAGACAATGCATCTCGGCATACTTGGTTGCTCCACCCGCCCGGCTCATTGAGTCCAGTGTATGGTTAACCCAAAGAATATCACAGATTTATCCCAAACGCAAGCGCTGTTGCCGGTCGCGCCGGTTGTCAGATGACTTGCTCTCCGTACCCGAATATCCCCGTCGTCCCCCCGGTGTGCCAGAAGAGCACACGCTCTTGCTGATCGAACTCCCCGCGTTTGACCAGATCCAGCAAGCCGCCAAAGGCCCGGCCCGTGTAGACCGGGTCGAGCAGCACCCCTTCGGTGCGGGCCATGGTGTGGATCGCTTTCTTCTCCAGCTCCCCCATCACGCCGTATCCCCGGCCCAGGTAGCCATCCTCCACGGCGAAGTCATCCGGCGCGAAAACCAACCCCAGCTCCAGGTGCTCCGCCGTGGTTGTCGCCAGCCCGGCCAGCCGCTCTCGAAGCGCGTCGGCGTGCTGGTCTACACTGATCCCCAGGATGCGCCCCCCGTAGCCCAGCGCCCGCGCCCCGACCATCAAACCCGCCTGCGTCCCTCCGCTGGAGGATGCCAGCACGATGTGGTCGAAGCGTACGTCGCGCTCCGCGCACTGCGCCAGCAGTTCCTCCATCGCCGCGGCGTATCCGCTGGCGCCGGTCGGGTTGCTCCCGCCGTACGGAACGACGTAGGGGTGACGGCCCGCTGCCCGCAGATCCTCGGCGGTCCCGGCCATCGCCTCGGCCAACGGCTCGTCCCCGGCCCAAGAGACGTCCGCGCCCAGCAGCCGGTCCAGCAGCAGGTTGCCTTGCACCGGAGACGGTTCCTCGCCGCGCAGCGCCAGTGTGCAGTCCAGCCCGAACTTGGCCGCGGCCGCCGCCGTCTGGCGGGCGTGGTTGGACTGGGCCGCGCCACCGGTGATCAGCGTGTCGGCCGCCTGTGCCAGCGCGTCGGCCACCAGGAACTCCAGCTTGCGGGCCTTGTTGCCCCCGGTCGCCAGCCCCGTCTGGTCGTCCCGCTTGATCCACAGCTCTGGCCCGCCCAGTTGCGCCGTCAGGCGGGGCAGCCGCTCAAGCGGGGTGGGCAGGTGGGCGATGGACTCGCGTGCCAGTTGGTCGGTCAGCATAACGATACCTCCAGGATTTGTTTCTGCACGATGCGGGAGACGATTCTAGCCAGTCTTTAATGTCTTTCTAACATTGTTGCGACCCAAGTGTGCTATCGTGATCTCATGAAAGCCAGGTTCCTGTTCCCGACCTTCGGTGGTACAATAGACAATATGGGCAGATTCTACCGCATTGTGGGTATAATACTCCTATTCCTGCTGCTGACAAGTGCAGGAGTTTCCGCGTCTGCCTCCCCCCAGGCGGGTGGGGAAGGGGATGGGGTCGAACGTACAGGTGCACGGGGTAGTCCACCTTATGGGGATAGGGGAGAGCGGCGTGATGCATTGGCTGTTGTCTCACCTTCGTGGCAATTGGCCGCCGGCACACCCGCGGGGGGAGATGAGCCTGGGATGCCCTCCATCGCCCCGGACGTACAGCGAGCTCTGCTGGAGGCCGAGCCTGAAGAGACGCTTCGCGTCGTCGTCACGATGCACGGGCAGGCCGATCTCGAGGTGGCGACCATTGGAGCCTTGGGCGCGGTGGAGCTTCGTTCTCACGTTGTCTCGACGCTGAAGGCCCACGCTGCCCGTTCTCAGGGCTCACTGCGAGCCTACCTGGAGGGAGCCCAGGCCGTTGGATCGGTTGAGTCCTACACCTCCTTCTGGATCTTCAACGGCATCGCCGTGCGTGCTCGCCCGTCCGCCATCCGTGCGATTGCAGCCAATCCCTCTGTC
>Ga0180433_10006864_pt1 | contig 14750 bp, 20 predicted proteins | sample SS_ome_8_FD_132980 | JGI IMG/M metagenome (GOLD analysis project Ga0180433, IMG submission 132980) | Hypersaline lake sediment archaeal communities from the Salton Sea, California, USA - SS_1_D_1 metaG | ecosystem: Environmental > Aquatic > Non-marine Saline and Alkaline > Hypersaline >... | reverse complement strand
TGTTATGAGATGTGATGAAAACAACAGAGAAAAAATAAAATTCTTTGACCCGTTCTGCCCAAAAATATTAGGAACTAGAAAATCATTCACGGACAAGGCTGTAGAAGCAAGATGTATCACACAAGTTATGGGTGGTACAAACAGAAAGGATATAGAATTAAATATTAATGATAAATTCTGGAAAGAATCTCAAGAGTTAAGAAATAAACTTCTATTATGGAGATTTAGAAACTATTTTAAAATAGAACCTGAACAAAAAGTAGACTTTGATTTAGGAGATTTAGAACCTAGAGTAAAACAAATTGTATCTAGTTTTATCATTTTATTTAAGGATGATAAAGAACAGCTAAACAACTTCAAAATTTTTATTCAAAAACATCAAAAACATATCATAGAAGAGAGAAAAACGAGCTTTGATGGTAGTATTATAAAAGCAATACATGAACTTATTGCCTATGATAAATGGAAAATTGACTGTAAAGACATCATTCAAGAAGGGGATTTAAAAGGATATAATGGAAAAGAAATGAATGCTAGAAGCCTATCATCAAAACTTAGTGCTTTAGGATTTAAAAGTGCTAAACAAGAAAAGGTTAATGGCAAAAATAAAAGATGTATTCCTATGGAAAAAGAACATCTAAACAAACTATTCAAAAGGTATGGTTTTAGTGAAATAGATGATAATAATAAAGTTACTCCTGAGGATGAAAAAAGCGAAATTGAAAAAGATTTTGGAGTTCAAAATGATGATTAAGCAGGGTAACGGTGTTGACGGTCGTAACGGTAGTAACGGGGCACGCCGATTTTTTTTTATTTGCAAAAAAAACAACTCAAACATACATTTTTTTTGGAGACAACACATCACCGTAAACACCGTTACGACCGTCAACACCGTTACTAAATTTTACCTAACACATCTAACACTTTATTTAAGAAAATAAGGAGGTATAAAATGAAAATTGCAAAAAGATTTGGTAAATATCGGGGACTTCCCGGAAGTATTCGCAGGAGATTTAAAATTGGAAGATTTGAATATGATTTGAATAGACATTTTTTAGACCATTTCAGCTATAATAACAAGGAAGAATTTTACGTTCAACCTTATATTCCGGTGGATTTAAACAAAATTCTAGACTTTGCAGACATCTATAAACTTAAAGTTGAGATTGACCCGTTAAACCACTCGTACCACGAAAATACAATATTAATTAAATTCGCCGTATAGCCGCGATTTTTTACGTTTTAACGAATGATAATCAAATAAACTAGCGTGAGGTATGCGGGAAGTGAGAAAACAAAAAAAATGAGGAAAAGAGCATACGAATGGTTTTGTGTGTTATTCGCGAGAAAAGATGTGGAAAGGATGTCCAGAGATGAATTGCAACAAAAGTTCAATTCAAATGTTACCAAAGGAATCAGATTAACTACCTGCGAATTTATTGCAATTTTGAAATATTGGAGGCGAAAAAATGGATACAGAAAAATTAATGAAAATATACATCAAAATAAGAAAGTTGAAGGCACAAATTCAAGAATTGGAGAAGAAAGCAACACAAATATATGAAAAAGATAAGGAGGAGCAGACAAAATGACTGAAATACCAGAATGTTTTAATTGTTTGAGAAATGATAAAGGAGAGTTTGTTTGCGGTGGCAATTGTACACAGGAATTTAGAGAGAACTGCGAATGGGCAAATGGAATAATCGAAAATAAAGAAGAACCAAAACAAAACCAAATGCCTTTAAGATTACACCTAAAGAAAAAAAGAATGGTTAATGATATGTCGACAGAAGAGTGTGAGTTAATCGTCAATGATTGGGATAATGTTGATGCTATGGCAAGGATGAAAGAATTAGTAAATTTAACAAACAAATTGAAATGGTCAGACTCAAACCAGTAAAGAAGTTTACGTGTTTTAATTGTGGAGAAGTGTTTGAAAGAAGATTTAACCAATATACTAAACAAAAAAAATATATTAGGTGTATGAAATGTCGCAAAATAATTCTCATTTAGTCGTGAGTGAGGAACTTTCTTCAAGAATTAAACTCTTTTGCATCATTAAAAATATTAAAATGAAAGATTTTGTTAAATATATCTGTGATAGATGTCCTGAATTTCAAGAATTTCAAAAAGGATATAGGAAATTCAGTTAAAAAATTAATTTTTTAATAAATTAATTCTTTCAGCTTTTATATATAAGTTCTAAAATTATATATAATTATGAGAAAAAAACAACTTAAATTTGATGATGTAATCGTGATGCCACCAAATTCTGAAATGTTAATGTACTCCGATATCGAAAAAAAAATCGCACTAATTATCAGAGGTAGAAAGAAAAAATGAAAAAATTATTTTTAAATTTTGATTTCGAAAAAAAGAAAGGTGAAATTATTTTGGTTGATTATGGTCAAATATATGGGAAGAATAAACCAAAACTAATCGAAAAATATGGCATAAAGAGGTTTAAGAAAAATGGTATATCTTGCAGTTTATAATAAAAGTACTGGTACATGGGTAGCAGGAGGGGGAAGTTCTTCTTCAGGTAGTAGTGGTTCTTCAGGAAGTTCTTCTTCAGGTAGTGGTGGAAGTTCTAAACCAAAAACAACTAAAACTTTCTATCAAGCACCAGATGGAAGTAGATGGACTACTAAAGCAGGAGCAGAAGCAAGAGGAGGAGTAGTTAGTACTATAACGGCTACTTATAGTAGTGGCAGTAAGCTTAGTGAAACTTCAACTCCCGTTAAATCATCAAGTTCAGGTTCAACAAGCAAAACATCAACTAAAAAATCTACAAAAGTATCAGACCCAAACAAATATTTTAAGGGTGAAGTAGGTACAGCTGTTAAAGACCCAATTACTGGAGCAGTAAAATATGGAGGAGTTGCAGGAAGTAGTAATATTAAACAAACCGTCTCAAAAGAAAAAGCTAAACTAATTACTGAACAGAGAAGAAAAGAAGTACAAGCTGAAAAATATAAACCTTTTGAAGAAAATATTCAAACATTAGAAGTTAAAACTCCATTAATGGCAAAACAACCAACAAAACAAGTTAAACAACCAGACCAAGATAAATATACAAGACTTTCTAATCTTCAAAAAACATTAGAGCAGGAGAGTACAACATTACAAAGTGATAGTGAAGCATTTAGGAAATGGCAAACTAACTTATTTGGTGAACAAGGAGAATTAGAAAGACGAAAAGCTAATGTTGATTTGACAAGTGAAGAAGAGGTTGCAAGTTTTAATGCTTACCTAAATCAAATAGTTGCCGAACAAAAAAGAAAGAAAGAAGCTTTAGACTTAAAGCTAGACACATATAATTTGAAAGTTCAGGAATTTGAAGGAGAAAGAAAATCATATTTAACTGAGGTTGAAGCATGGAATAAACGTGTTGAAGAACAGAAAGCTGATTATGATGTTATAGTCAAAAAAGAACAAGATATTAAAAACAAGTTCTTCACACCTATTACAACTTTTGAGGAAGGAATACCTAACACAAGCCAAGTTCCAACTACTGAATACAAAATAAAACCATGGTTTCAAAGATTTGGTTATACTAAACAAGTAAAAGATTTTGAAAAATTACAAAGTGATTATTATTCTAAATGGTATCCTGTTGATTTGAGCAATATTAAGCCATTAACCAATGACCAAATAAAAAAATTCTCAACTGTTGATATTGATTTTATTGATACTGATAGAGCAGAAGCAATTAGGAAAGAGGGCTTATCATTGCAGAATGTTGGCGAAGCAAATAAACTATTAGGTCAATTTACAGCAAAGAGAGGAAGAATACAAGGAACAACAACTACTCCAAGATGGGAAAGTGAAAAGAAAGTAATGAACAATTTAATGAAAGACACCCAAGCATTCCAAGATAAAGAAACTTTGAAAGATATGGGTGAGGTTGCATTTACTACAATTGCAACAGCAGGAATAGGACAAGCAATTCCACTTTTAGCAAAAACACCTTATGCAGGAAAAGTGGTTAAGGCAATCATTTCACCAGTTGGAAGAAAAGTTGCTTGGGGTGTTTATGGAGCAACAGAAGGAATGAATGTTGTTGCAGGAGCAAAAGCAATTAGAGAAGGAAGAGCAGAAGAAGGTTTTGAAAAGATTAAAGACGCGGGATTAAGAGGAGTAGGAGTATTAGCAGGTGTTTCGTGGCTTAAAGGTACAGGAGGAAAACCATTTAAGAAAATTAATTTAGGAACTAAGAAAGTTTCAAATACTGAATTAGAAACGCTAAACAAATGGATGAAACCGAAAGGTATTCAATATGACCAAATATCTAAAATTGATAGATACGGTAATGTTTACAATAGCTTAGAAGCAAAACCGATTTATGCTAAAGGACAAAAAACAATCTATGGTGGTGAGGAATTAGATTTGAGTAAAACATATTATGGTTATAAGACTAATTATTTAGCAACTCCACAAAGAGGAGGGGGAATTACATTTAAAGGTAAAGTAATAGAAGGACAATCACTATTTGAAATTACAAGAGGAGTAAGGCAAACAGGATTTAAAGTTCAAGGAGTAAGACCCGACTATAAAAAAAATAGATTTGTTGATATTGGTGAGAGCTTAACAAAATCAAGACAAACAAAACTATTCAAAGATAGATGGGTTGCTTTAGATAGCAAAACAGGAAAGTATGTTGAAGTTTATGAAGATGATATTTTAATTGAAGGCGGTCAGGTATTTGTAAAACAAAATGGTAAATGGAGATGGGCTTCTGAACTTAAAGGATGGGTTAAAACTGATAAGAGTTTACAAGCATTAGGTAAGCAAAACATCAAAAATTATTTTGGCGATATTGATATAAAATATACAAGTGCAGGTCAAAAAACATTAGATAGTTATACGCCAAAGAAGATTACTAAAACTGATACTAATATTATTAAAAAATTACAAGCAACAAAACAACCCTACTTGGAACAACCAAAGAAAGTTACAACACAAAAAAGTGAATACATACAAGAATCAAAAGGTAAAGGTAAGACGAAGAAAACCCAATTAACTGATTATAAATTAGTTTCAGTTGAACCACAATATCAATATATACCAACTGAACAACCGATAGTGATTAGTAAGGTTTTAACTAATACAAAATCATTTCCACCAATATTAAAATTAGAACAAAGACAATATTCTGTACCACAATCAAAAGTTAAACAAAATAATTTTTTGGAAACTGGATTAAAAGTATCACCTGCAATAAAATTAGAACAATTATACAAACAATCAAATGTTAATATTTTAGATAATCTTCTAAAAGTACAACCAGTTACCATACAAGTTCCAGAACAAACTGAGAGAGTAGATTTTTTTAATTATACTCCTCCGGTTTCTATATTTCAACCATTATCTTTACCTAGTTTGGGATTGCCACCTATAACACCTTTTAAATCTTTACCAACACCACAGTTTGGTGGAGGATTACCTAGAGGTAGTAGTGGGAAATCAGGTCAAAGAGCAGTAAACGAATGGCTAGTGACTAATCCTATCCGTAACCTTTGGGCTGAGAATTCTAGTCTATCCCCCACATCTAAAGGTACGGGTAGGAATTTCAACCAAAATATTCAAAATTTAATTAGTGGTCATGGTAAATCAAATCAACAATTAGGAAAAATGTTTGGAAGTAAAGGTAAAAACATTAAGAGGTTTTTATAGAATGAATATGTTTCAAGGTGCTTTATTTATGCTTGTTAGTATATTTGGAGTTGGCGTCTTATATTTTGGAGTTGTTGAGTATGCTGTAATTGGACACTTGCTTCCAAGTTTGGAGAATGTGGTTGATAATGATAACATTGGCGTAGGATTACCTTCAGAGGATAAAGCAACAATACATGATAATTATGATAGGATTAAATTATATTTGAGATTGATGCCTTTTGTTTTGTTTTTTGTTGCTATGCTTTATGGATTTATAGTCGCCATTCGAAAAGAACAAGAAAGTCAATATGGAGGAATGTATTAAAATGGAAGAAGAAGATAAATATGAAGAAGAATATGAGGAACAGCATCAACAACAAATGCAACCAAGACTTCAAGAAAGATATCAAAGACCTGAATTTAATCCATATACTTGGCGTCTTCCAGAAACTTCTAAACGTGTTTGGGATGACCCTGCACAGAAATGCAAGACTAATCATCCAGAAAGTATCATTACAAAGGTTTTAACCAATGCACATCAAAAAGCAATAGAAAGAGACGCTGATAAATTTCTAAGTACTGCACCCGGGAAGACATTATCTCCCTTAAATGACCAACATGCAATTAGAAGAATTAAACAGTCATCAGGGCTTTCAATGTTCGGAGATTATGACAGAGACGGAGTTCCTAATATTTTGGACTGTAATCCAAGAAATAAAAACAAGCAAGGGGCGTTCCATGAAGGTTGGAAAGAGTATTGGGGTGAATGGGGCAAGTTTGGAAAGGACGTTGGTATTGGAACAGGAAAAAAAAAGATGACTACTGATAAATATTCTCAACTATCAATGGGTGCAGACCCTAATAAACGTAATAGGGGCTTCTACCAAATGATGGGGATGCCACAACCAAAGCAGGAGAAAGAATTTGTTACCAAATATAGGACGTTTACACGTAATGGCGTTACAGTTACAACCAAAAGAAAATACAAGAATAACAAAAAAGAAAATTCAACGCAGAAGGTAAAAAACATTTTAGGATTTTAAATGAGAAAAAGAAAACATAATCCAGTTGGAATTTTGAAAAGCAAATTATATTCAGATGATATTATTTTAGTTCAAGCTAAAAAGAATAAAAGTATTGTATATGGTGGAAGAGCAATACAAGCTAATATAGGTAGACTTAAATCAAGACCTACACAAGACTGGGATATATTTAGTTCCAATCCTACAAAGTCTGCAAATCAAATTAAAAACAAACTTAATCGGGTTGCAAAGAGTAATTATTATTATACCACATCCAGTCAGTATCACCCCTCTACCAAAAAAGTATATTCTTCTGGGCAAGATGGCATACCAAAAACTTCTGATGACAGGGGGGTGGCTGACTTTTCACCAACACCAAGAAATGCTAGATATAATACTATCAATGGAGTAAGGTATATTCAATTAAGGGAAACTGCCAAAGATAAACTTTCAGCATTGAAAGATGACGCTTATAAATTCAGACATAAAAAAGATAAAGACGATTTAGATAGAATAAGAATATATGAGAAAATGAAGAAGGATAAATTACTTAGAAATTTTTTAATCAAATAATCCTTTAGAATAAGAGGAAGGAGTATTTATCTATTCCCGACTAAAGTATACTCCTTCCTCATTTATACTCCTAGGAGAAGATGGGTTGAATATAGGGTGGGGAGGAGATACAGTGCTTCCCTGCCCACTTATAATAAAATGGAATTGGAAATATTGCAATTTATATTTTTGGGGATTGGACTATTGGGAGTAATCATAGTATTAGGATATTGGGCGTTTGTGATTAGTACTTTACACATTATTGTAAGCATTTTAATTTTCATGGGAGTTATAACAACACTAGGTGGAATGATGTTTTATTATGCAATACAAGGGTGATATAAAAATGGTAAATATACTTAAGCGTATGAGATGCGGGGAATGGTTAGCTTTGCAAAGTAATTCTTTTTGTAATTATGTTGAAGAAAGTAACAACACCAAAAAAATAGATGTGAAAAGAATAAGAAGAAAACCTAAGAAGAAAGAAGTTTGGCATTGGAAGATATGAAAGCTAATATATTAGATTTTGGATTGTTTGAATATCATTTGAAGAATGAGACTTCTCTTGCTGATAGTAGTATTAGAAATTATTGTTATGTTATTAAACAATTTCTTCAACGGAATCCTGATATAGATGTGGTAGATGATTATATTAGTTTCTTAATTGAAACAGCATACAAACCTAATAAATCTGCATATCATAATTATTATGGACTAAAAAAATTCATTGAATTTAAATTTGATAGTACAGAAGCGCATAGACTTTTAAAAGTTATTCCGAGACCTAAACTCAAAGACCCAAAGACTTCTAGAGTTATGTTAAGCAGGGAAAAATTAAATGAAGTCATTATGAATTTTAAAAATGATAAACATAAAGTGATAGCAGTTATTCAAAAGTTTACAGGTGCAAGAGCAGGAGATATTATTAGACTAAGGAAAGGAGATATACGGATAGAAGAAGTTAATCATAGAAGAGTATTGAGGTTTAACATTAAAGGTAAAGGTGGGAAACTTAATACTACTTATATTTACAATAAAGATATTCAAGATTATATAATCAACTATTTACAATTAGATAAAAAAGAAGAAGAAAAGATTAATTGGCTAAAGGATAAAGAATTATATGAAGAGTTTTATTTTGTCCAACAGATTAAAGAGGATATAGTTAGAAGATGTAAATATGAAAAAGAAGAATTAAGATTGATTAATAGAAACTATATTTGGTATTGGGAAGATTTAAAACAAGCTCTTGATGGATGTAAGATTGATATTAAGAGTTTTTCAACACATGACTTTAGAAGATGTTTTGCTAATTGTGTTTGGGAAGATACTAAAGATATAATATTACTTAAACGGTTACTTAACCATAAACACTTAGACACAACAGAACGATACCTTCGATTTAATACTTTAGATAGTCGTAAGGTACTGGAAACAATACAAGAAGTGTAATAATATAGTACCCTTTTTGTATTAAATCATGTGGTTGTTTAATTGTTTTCTTTTGTTTTGTACTATTAATATATTAATAGTGGTCAGAATCGTCTCAAAATAAAAAAAGTGTAAAAGAAAATCACCATTCTTACATAATCAAATACTTATTTGATTGGAAATCTTTAGATTTTGTCGTGACTGTCACCACGTGAATCTTCACAATTTTTGTAAAATTCTTATAGAAAATGTGAATCTCTAAGAATAACTTATAATTTATAAGCGTATCGCCTTTAGAATATAAGCAATCTCACCGACGAGGTTCAAATCTAAAGTAAGAATTCCTTCCAACAATCGCCAAGCCCATAAAAACTCCAAAGAATGCTAGTAGTGGACGGTAGTGTAACCCTAAGGTTATCATCTTCCACGTGTATATACCTGCTCCAATAAGGCACATTAACATTAATGTAACGCCAAAGCTCTTAAAGTTAATATGTAATATGCTATCACTTAGTCCGATTTTCATATGTATATAATTTATATTGTATTATTTAAATTTTGTGGGAACTTTTATATAATTTATTGCCTTCACTTCTATTAATTGAGGTGGTTTAAATGAAATTTAAAGGATATATTATTGGAATTGATATAGGTAGTGATTTCTTTGCATTAGGATTACTTGTTTTATTGTTATACGGTGCATTTGTACTTGATTGGAATATTACAATCGTTTTATTTGAGTTACCAATTAAAACATTAACAGTTCTAGGGAGTTTATTTGGAGCAGGAAATATTGTTTCCACAATAGCAAAATGGACAAAGATAAAATAAATTAATTAAGTATTGAAGATAAGAATGAAATTATAAATCTTTTTAGACTTTATAGTGGGATTTCGCCCACGGAAAGATTTATAAATGAATAATGGCTACCCAATCTATCAAAAAACAGGGGGTGATAATATGGAAAATATAACAGGAATAATAGTTGTTGATTTTATACTATACATCTATATAGGAATAAATGACTCCATTAAAGAAACTGGAGATGAAAACACATTAGGTAATATTACACGAGGAGTTCTATTTGTTGTTTTATGGGCTTTTATTATTGTCGTATTAGGATTATACATATTACTCTTTATTGATAATTGGAAGAATACGGCAATAGGTACAGGCATATTTATTGCCATAATTGTTGTTATCCAGTTATTTCATTGGATAGGAGACAAACTAAACTAATAATTTTTTTTATTTTTGCTTAAACTTCTCTGCACCTTTCTGACACATCTGTTTGAACATACCGCTAAACTCGTCATCATTTAATAAAAACTGGAAAAACTCTGTTGCATTTTGTGTCTTAGCTTCCTTCTCTGATTTTGTTACATCATACCCACATTTTTCACAAAATATAGTTCTTGGTGAGTTAATTTCATTGCAGTTTTTACATACAACAGGAGCAAATAATGATTCTTTTATTGTCTTTTTGTCCTCTTCAACCTTAACACCATATGCTGTTTTTAGTTTATTAGTCAAAGATGTACTAGATAGATGTACATAAACACTTGGCATATTGGAAGTTCTAGTCCAACCAAAGTATTTACGGAGTTCCATGTCAGTAAATCCAATACTTGCAAGTTGTGTCGCCCTGCTATGTCTAAACTTATGAGGATATATTGTTTTTTGTAAACCCGCTCTTTTACCTAAATTCCTTAATATAGAAGAGATAGCACCATTACTTAGTTGAGCATAGACTTTTCTTCTTACTGTAAGCAATAATGGGGCTTTATCTTTATCTCTATATGGGTGGTTCCGTAATAATGTTTTAAAATAAGTTACACATTTTTTACCAAAAACTGTCCTTTTGCCAGTCTTTCCTGAAACATCCATAAATAGTACTTCATCCCTGCCATGACCTTCTAACCTACAATCACCTATCTTAATATTACTAAATTCGTCTGCACGACAACCACTTTCAAATAATGCTATTGGAAGAAATCTATCCCTATCACATACAGCAACATCAACCATTTTTTCAACATCATCTTCAGTTAATAATTTACTAGGTTCAATGTCTTTCATCTTGGATTTTGCATCTATCCACCCGACGATAGACTCAGCTTTTTTGGGATTATCCTTATAATACCAATTAAAGAACTGTCTAATACGGCTACTTTGACCGGATATGGTGTTGGAAGCCTGCCCTATTTTCTTCTTTTGCCCTATAAAACGCCTAATATCATTTTCCGTATAGGCACTATAAGGCTTTGGAATATGATGACTTAGGTTTAATATACATCGGAAAAGACTATATATGCTTAGTGCTGACTTGATTTTCATATCTGAAAGCACATAGTCCATATAGCTCTTTAAAACCGGCTTATGCTCTTCCAAAACAGCTCTTTGCTCTCCGTGTTGTGTTTTCCAGCCTTTTTCAATGTTATTTTCAACTCTTAACAACAGCATATCCCTCTTTATCCTTTTATAGTCTATTTCTTCTATTTTTTCTTGTTCTAATTTATATTTTAAACGCGTATCTTGCATTTTTTCTACCCCACAAATATGTATATATTATATAGTTATATTAATTTTGAGTTGAAAATTGTATAACTAATCGTAGAAATTGTTTTTAATAACTCCCAAAAGTTTTTATATAACTTTTGTAGGTTATTAAAAATAATTTCTAAAATATGACCTTTTCATAGTTTTCCACCCCTTATATACACCCCCAAATCGTCTTTTTTCTTTTTGTATGTAAATATCCTACTTAGTTCACCATTGAGGCTAGATATATCACAATTATGAGCATATTCGCCCTCAATTATACATTTTATAGCTCCACTATTTAAGTCCTCAAAAATTAGGCTAAATATGTGTTTAAGGCTTAAATTTGCCTCTGATACAAAATTTTGCCAAAAATATGTACTAAAAGACTCTTCTAATAACATTAACTCGTCTTTATTCAACTTATCTGTGGAATAGCTATTTTCTTTTGCATACTCTATAAATCTATTTAAATTATTAATTGTATTTTCATGTACAACAATAAAATACTGATATTGACTAATCATATTATTTGTAGCTTGTTTTTCTTCATTATCAACTATTTTTCTCTTCTGCCTTACTTCTATTTGAGATTTATATTTTTTAATAAATTGTTCATATCTCATAATATCTAGATTTGTTTGTTCAATGTCTTTCTCTTTTTGTTCATTTATAAAATTAAACAATTCTTCAATTAGAAAACTATAATTGACTTCTAGCTTAATGTCATCCCTGCCAGTAGTTTCTTTTTTAATTAGTAAATTTTGACCTTTCTTCTGTAATTGAGGTCTATAATTATTAAGTGTACCTTGAGAAATACGTATCTTAGTCTTATTGGTTGTAAATAAATCTAAAAGAACCGGTGCTGAATAAGCTGACACTATATTACAAACAGATGGCAGGTCAAATAGATTCTTTCTAGTAAGTTCAATCTTAGTCATCTTGTCATTAAAACAGATTCACATATAAAAAACTTACCTTAAAACAATCTGTATTCTATCCTTTTGGTCTATTACCTTAAACTGCTCCCACCAACCTTTACGTTGCCGTTTGATGTCATACAACATATTGTTAATTTGGTTCTTTATTGTTTCTTTAGGTTTAGACGTTCCAGTTTTTGCTAGTAGTTCACTGATACATTCTACTGCCGTATCTTTGTTTCTACATCCAATCCTTAGGACTTCTCTAAAAGCCCCTGATATTGTCTTAATAGACTTACTTTTAGGTTTTACATTTGTTTTTTTCATTTTTCATACCTCAATACTTATAAGAATTAGTAAGACTTTTTGATATATAAAGAATGAATCTAGTTAAAAAGAATGATTACAATAGTTCTGATACAGCAACTATTCGTCCTCTAATAAGCCATTTACAAAATCAATAACATCTTCTTTTGGTTTCTCTTCCATAAATACAGTAATACTTTTGTGTATTTATTTTGTGAGATGAAAAAAGTATAGGTAATTACATTTGGTTATATTTTTTGGTGGTCAGAGGTTATATTCTAATTAGCATTATCGTCATTCAAACATACGTGCTTGGAGGTATTGATAAAAATGAAAATGAAAAGATGTGAAAGAAAAGGGTGTACAGGTTTTATTTATTTAGACAACTGTAAGAATATATTTGTTTGTGATAAATGTGATACAGTATATGAGGACACCCGGGAATATATTGACCCTAGAACTGGGCTGATTGATTTGAATAAAATTAATAGAATACTTGAAGAAGACATAAAAAACAAAGAAGAAGAAATGAAAAATAAAATATAGACTGGTGGGATTTTGGTCAGTGGTTAATGATTGTAAATATACCATTCACCTACATTAACCGTCGGTCAAAAAAAATATATATATAAAGGAGAAGGTGTTTATTATATTATTATGTTACAAAGAACCTATACATTGTTAGAAAAAAAACAATACGAAAAAATAAGAAAATTAGCATATGAACAACATAAAAGTTTCTCCAAAGTATTAAGGGAACTTTTGCAAAACACGTTAAACTAGATTCTGGAAAACTTGCGTCTGCCATAGTGCACTATTGATTTAACTAAGGAGGAGAATGTTAAAATGGAAGATACTATAAAAAAAATAATCTACGAAGACCACGGCAAAACAAAAATCATTCGTGGAAGAATTCTAAAAGAAGATGATTTTACATACACCATTAGAACTGAATGGGAGGATGAAGTTATCCTCGGTAAAAGAGCTATCATCAAAATAGGAGAGCCTAAAGCAGAAGCAGGTGAAGACATCAGAGGGGTGCAGGGAAGATGATTCCAAAGCAATTGCAGAAACCTGAATTCAGATTTGTTTTGTTACAAGGCAAAAAACCTTTTGAAAAAGAATGGCAAAAGAATGGATATATATTTAATGACTCAAAATTAATTAACCATATCAAAAATGGTGGGAACTATGGTGTGATAGGTGGATATGGGAGATTAAGAATTATTGATTTGGATAATTTTAAGCTAGGTGAACAAGCTGATACAAAACTAGAGACTTTTGGTGTTCAAACTGGTAGTGGAGGTAGACATTATTATTTTCTAAGTGATTATGATAAGAACCACGTGTTTAAAGATGGTGCAGGAGAACTAAGGTGTAAAAATTATCAAGTAGTTGGTACAGGAAGCACTCATCCTAATGGTAACAAGTATAAAATCATTAAAGATATTGAACTTGCAGAATATACTAAAGATGAAGTTATTTCCATTATTGAACCATTATTAAAGGACAAGGTTAAAGCTAAAAAAGAATTAGATAATTCTAGAAGTGGTGTTGAACTTAGAAAAGTTGTAAAACTTATTGAAAATGGATTAGCTAAAGAGGAAGTATGGGAAAAGATGAAGTTGTATTCAAAATGGGTTGAAGCACCTGAACAATATAGGGAATACACATATAGCAAAGCTATGGAAATTGCAAATAGTAAAGAAGAAAAGAAGAAAGAAAAAAATAAAGAGATAGAAAAAACAAGTAAATTTATTGATAAAGAAAATAATCTTTTTTATGAACAAGTATATCAAGACGGGATAAACAAGTTCTGCATTTATAATCTCGAAAAGGATTGTTGGACGTTTGAAGATAATTTTGAAATAGGTGGAGTTTTAGTTACACCTATTGATGATGAAGAAGTTGAAAAAAGGGCTGTGTTATTGCCAAGTGAACCACTAGAATATAAAAGTGATAAAAAATTAGATGATGATATTAAAGAATTTATTAATAGATGGTTGGATATCCCAGAAGATATGTTACAATTCTCAGTTTGGAACATAAAACGTTCATGGGTTTATGAAAGATTTCATACTTTAAACTATTTAAGAGCATTAGGTGATACTGGTATGGGTAAGAGCAGGTTTATTGATACATTAGGAAGCATACATTATAAACCAATAAATTCTTCAGGTGCAACAACACCTGCTCCGGTGTTTAGAATTATTGATAAGTGGAAAGGTACACTCATCCTAGATGAATCTGATTTTCAAAAGAGTGATGAATCACAAGACATAATAAAAATAATCAATCAAGGTTTTGAAAAAGGAAAGTT
>Ga0180433_10006863_pt1 | contig 14751 bp, 7 predicted proteins | sample SS_ome_8_FD_132980 | JGI IMG/M metagenome (GOLD analysis project Ga0180433, IMG submission 132980) | Hypersaline lake sediment archaeal communities from the Salton Sea, California, USA - SS_1_D_1 metaG | ecosystem: Environmental > Aquatic > Non-marine Saline and Alkaline > Hypersaline > Sediment... | reverse complement strand
CGGCGCGTACGTGGTGCGCGACTACCGCCCCGACCGGCCCCGCGGCGGCACGCTGATCGTGCAGGGGACCAGCGCCATGGCGTCTATCGTCAAGATCCTGCCGGAGTTGGGCGAGCGGGGGCTGAACGTGAAGATCGTGTGCGCCACCAGCCCGCAGTTGTTCGCCCTCCAGCCGGAGGAATACCGCCGAGGGGTGCTCTCGCCCGACGACCGGGCCGATTCGACCGTCATCACCACCCAGGCGCGCTGGCTGATGCACGACTGGCTGTTCAACAGGGCGGCCGAGGAGTACGCGCTGTCGGCCGACTGGGACAATCGCTGGCGCACGGGGGGCACGCTGGACGAGCTGGTCGACGAGGCCCACCTTTCGCCCCGCTGGGTATTGGAGGGCATCGAGCGCTTCGTGCGCCGCTCCGTGCGCGATCGGGAGGCGCGCCTGGGCCGGTAACTGCCGCAACTCGCTCGAAAGGACGCTCGGCGGAAACGCACCAAACTGACGAAGAAGCGGTTTTATCGCCCCTGGTCCAGGTCCCGCCCGAGCGTCTCCAGACCGACCAGCAGGACCTCTTGCTGCGTCTTACCACCCACCGCCGCCCGTACACGATGATGAACTGGCCACCAGGTCGCTCCAGAAGGCGGTTCAGGTTGGCCAATTCTGCTTCCCGATCCACAAATCGCGGCATGGTCCCTCCTCCATCTGTCAACAGTTCTGTTTGAGACAAAACCGTTGATAGCCCAGAGACTGTCAAGGATGCACGATGGGCCGGGAGAAACAACCTCCTGTCAGCGGCGGTGGATTCTGGTTGGCACGAAAGCCACAGCCCAATATTCCACAAGAGCTTCATTAGTTCAATAGGTCGCCGGAACAGGAAATCCCGGGTATAATGGCACGATGAATCGACGATCGTTCTTGAGAGCAACGGCCGGTCTCGCTGGGACCGCACTGGTATCGCTGCTGACAGATGGTTGCGGCCGGGCGACGCCCGCCCTTCCTGAGCCGACCATTACTCCCACCAAGGAACCAACCCCCGAGGCCACCGCAACGACCGCGTTGCCGGTTCGTCCAAGTCCCACGGCAACAATTACCCCATCAGTTGTCAGGAGGAGTCCGATGTCACAAGTGGCCTTTGTGAAGACAAAAGACCGGGCAGCCGGCGTCGACAAGGCGTTGGCCCTGCTGGAGATGGGCTCGATGGAGGGCAAAGACCTGTTTCTGAAACCCAACTTCAACAGCGCCGACGCCCCACCCGGCTCCACCCACGACGATACCCTGAGCGCGCTGGTCCGGGCGCTCTATGGGATGGGCGCGGGCCGGGTCACCGTCGGCGACCGCAGCGGTATGGGCGACACGCAGACCGTCATGCAGCAAAAGGGTATCTTTCGCATGGCCGATGAGCTGGGGTTCGAAGCGATGGTGTTCGACGACCTGAATGCCGACGGGTGGGAGACCATGCAGATCGAGAGAAGCCACTGGCAGAAGGGATTCGCCGTGGCCCGGCCGGTGCTCGAAGCCGACGGCGTGGTGCAGACCTGCTGCCTGAAGACACACCGCTTCGGCGGGCACTTCACCCTGTCGCTCAAGAACTCTGTCGGGTTGGTGGCCAAGTCGGTGCCGGGTGACAGCTACAACTACATGGGCGAGCTGCATAGCTCCCCCCACCAGCGCCGCATGATCGCCGAGGTCAACGCGGCCTACCAGCCCGACCTGATCCTGCTGGATGGCGTCGAGGCGTTCGTGGACGGCGGGCCGGATCGGGGCACACGGGTCGACTCGCAAATCATCCTGGCCAGCACCGACCGGGTGGCGATCGACGCCGTCGGCGTGGCCATCCTGCGCTACTTCGGGACGACGCCGGACGTCAGCCGGGGGTCGATCTTCGGCCAGGAGCAGATCGCCCGCGCGGTGGAGTTGGGCCTGGGCGTGGAGAGCCCCGAACAGATCGAGTTGGTCACCGACGACCCGGACAGCGAAACGTACGCCGCCGAGATCCACGAGATCCTGATGCAGGGATAATGATGACCCGTGGCTGATGGAACCTGGTGAAAGAGCCGATTGATTGACAATACTCCGATACTCCCCATGGCTGGCTCTGAGAACACGAAATAGGACACAGATTGACGCTGATCCACGCTGATTTTTTGCTTTATCTGCGAACATGTGTGTGAATCTGTGTCCAAAAAGCTTTGCCAGCCAATCAGGGGAACCTACGCAGCACGAAGGAACACGTCATGAACCCTGTCAGAGTCGCCATCGTCGGCTGTGGCCGCATCTCCGACCTGCACGAGCTGGGCTATCGCGGGCGAGAAGACGCCCGCATCGTCGCCGTGTGCGACGCCAGGCGCAAACGCGCCCGGGAAAAAGCCAGGGCCTGGGGCGTACAGGCGGATAGGGTATACACGGACTACCACAAGCTCCTCGCCGATCCCGGGATCGACCTGGTCGAACTCCTGGTGCCCCACCACCTGCACGCCGAGATGACCGTCGCTGCGTGTGCGGCGGGCAAGCACGTCTCGGTCCAGAAGCCCATGGCGCTCACCGTGGCCGAGGCGGACGAGATGATCGCGGCAGCCGACCGGGCGGGCGTGAACCTTCGGGTGTACGAGAACTTTGTGTTCTATGAGCCGCACGTGCGCGCCAGGCACATGATCGAAGCCGGCGAGATCGGCGAGCCGCAGATGATCCGGCTGCACGTCAACACCGGCACGGCGGACACCGGCTGGAAGGTGCCGCTCAGCGCCTGGGCCTGGCGCTTCGACGAAAAACGGTGCGGCGGCGGGCCGCTGATCTTCGACCACGGCTACCACCTCTTCTCCCTGGCCCGCTACCTGATGGGCGAGGTGGACCGGGTCTATGCCTGGATCGACCGCAGCCCCGTCGTGCCCACCAAGTACCTGGACGCCCCGGCGACGATCATGTTCCAGTTCAAAGCCCCGCGCCGGTACGGCGTGCTCGACTTTGCCCACACGCCGAATATGCACATCGACTCGCTCTACTACGCCGACGACGACCGGGTGGAGGTCATCGGCGATCGAGGAATTCTTTTCATCAACCGCTGCACCGCCCGCACGGTCGACCTGCCGGAGCTGATTATGTTCCGGGATGGGGAGACGACAGCCGTCCCGACCGAGCGGGTGGAGTGGCACGACAGCTTCGTCGCCTGCACGCACCATTTGATCGACGTCCTGCGGGAGGGCGGGGAACCGGTGCTCGACGGGCCGACGGGCAAGGCGGTGCTTCAGTTCACGCTGGCCGCGCTCGTGTCTGCGCGGGAGGGCCGGGAGGTGCGGCCGGACGACGTCAGGTAGGACGCACTTGAGAGTTCGGGAAGCGGCAGACCTCCGAGGTCTTCAAATGGCCTGTTTGGTGCTCAGAAGCTGCTCCGACCGGTACGTCTTCATCGGGAAAACCGCCGTATAGACCTCGGAGGTCTTGACTGTGCCGCATGCCAGTTTGCCCTACTTGCCCACTTGTGCTACAATCCCCAGGCGGAAAGCCTTGCCACTTTCTCACAGCCTGAGTCAGTAGTCGGGGCGGGCGTGTCGCCCCAGTGACCATTACGTGGCCCCAACGCCCGCCGGACGTAAAACGTCGGCGGGTGTGCTGTTATTGACGTCAGAGAGAACCTTTCTCAACAGACGCGGACGTATGGAATGACTGTCGTCACAAATCACCAGCTCTTCTCGCACACCTACCTGGCCCAACTAGAGGCCGATTCTTCGCACGATGAAGCTGCCGCGCACATCCCCCAGGGGCTGCGCGACTGGATGCCTTTCCGCGACACTTCCTCGCTCCAATCGCTGATAGAATCCTGGGTGGGACCGGTGCTTGACTTTCTCGATTTCCACCACGCACCGGTCGACGATGCTCCCCACATCCAGCTAATCTACGCCCACCGGGGCGACGAAGCGCCCGTCGGCCTGTGCTACGTCGTCCCGCCCGGCCAGGATGGTTCGACAGGCTCACCACGCGGCCTGGACGACACCACCAAGGGCCGGCATCCGATGGCCCAGGCGGTGCTGGCCCTGCGCGCTCGCGACCTGCGCTGGGGGATGCTGACCGACGGCGACCATTGGCGGCTGGTGGACGCCCAATCCCTGCGCCGCTACGAGCATTACGTCGAGGTGGACCTGAAGAAGCTGGCCCGCAGCGACGATCCCACCCCCCTGCGCCTCTTCTACGCCCTGTTCCACCGCGGCGCCTTCACCCCCGCCCAACTTTCCCCCTGCGAGGGGGAGGGCAGGGAGGGGGTCGGGCTGGACCGGCTGGTGGAGGCCTCGGAGCGGGCGACCAGGCGGGCCGAGGACCACCTCAAGGCACGGGTCAGCCACAACGAGGGGATCATGGCCCAACTGTGCCTGGGGCTGGTGCGCGCCGGCGGGGCCGCCCACGGGGGAAGGCGCTACACCGAGGCGGAACGGGACGCCATCTACCGCGACGCCACCTACCTGCTCTACCGCATACTCTTCATCCTCTACGCCGAGGCGCGGGGCCTCTTGCCGGTGGAGGAACCGGCCTACCGGGCCGTGAGCCTGGCCGGTTTGGTCCAGACCGCGCGCGATTACAAACTGCGCGGCATGCCCGATCCCCAGGCCACGACGCTGTGGGACCGGCTGAAGCAGCTCTGTACCGCCATCTACGAGAGCAATACGGAATTGGGCATCCCGGCCTACAACGGCGGCCTGTTCGACGACGCTGACAAGCCATACCTGCGCGATGGGCACATCGCCGACGCCTACCTCACCGAGGCGCTCTTCGACCTGGCCTACATGCTCGACAAGGTGCCCACCTCCTGCCATCCGATCGACTACCGCGACCTTTCCGTGCGCCACCTGGGCAGCCTGTACGAGGGGATGATCGAGTACAAGCTCCAGATCGCCGAGGAGACGCTGTGGGCGCGGCGGGACAAGAAGGGCACCCTGCGCTTCCTGCGGACGGGCCAGGACGGCGCGCCCCGAAAGACCGACGAGGAGATCAAACCGGGGAGCGTCTATTTCTCCCAGAGCCCCGGCGAGCGGCGCGCCACCGGCACCTACTACACGCCCGAGTACATCGTGGACTACATCGTGCGCCAGACGGTGGTGCGCGGGCTGGAGGAGCGGCGGGCGCCGCTGGAGGAGAAGTTGGCCGGCTGGCTGGAGGAGATCGCTGCGACGACCGATCCCGACGAGCAGGCGCGCATGCAGCGCGCCGCCGACGAGGAACTGCTGCGCTTCGTCGAGGAGCAGGTGCTCACCTTCCGGGTCTGCGACATTGGCATGGGCAGCGGACACTTCCTGATCAATGCAGCCCACCAGATCACCAACTTCATCGTGGAAACGCTGCACCTGACCCATTGGGAAAACGACAGGGTTGACGCCGACCCGGTGGCCTGGCGGCGGCGGGTGGTCGAGCACTGCCTGTACGGGGTGGACCTGAGCCTGATGGCGGTGGAACTGGCCAAGCTGAGCTTGTGGCTGGCCAGCGTGGCTGAGGGCAAGCCACTCTCGTTCCTGGACCACCACCTGCGCCAGGGCAACAGCCTGATCGGCGCGCGGCTGGAGGATCTGGCCGAGGTATTGGCGGGGGTGGTCTCCACCAAACCATCGCGCAAAGAGCGCAAAGCACGGGAAGCCGGGCAACTCTCGATGCTGGACGACCCGGCCTTCAGCCAGCACGTGACGGCAGCGACCGATCTGCTGGCCCAGATTTCGGCCCGGGTGGCAGAGACAGTGGAAGATGTCAAGGCCCAAGAAGCCGACTACGAGCAAGTGCGCGCCGAGTTGGAGTCTTACCGGCAACTGGCCAATTTGATGGTTGCTCGTCACTTTGGTATGGATATGGATGAACAGCAGTCGCGCGATATTTCCCGGTATCTGGTCAACGGTGCTGTCGGTCCAGTGCCAGAGTATCAGCACCTGCTGAATGAAGCCCGTAAGCTAGCTACCGAACGTCACTTCTTCCACTGGGAACTCGAATTTCCCCAGCTTTTTTTCGACGAATATGGTCAATTGTTGGATAAACCAGGGTTTGATGCGACAGTGGGGAACCCACCGTACGTTTCGAATTGGGAACTTACAGCATACGACAGTAATTTGCCCAAGGCCCTAGAAACTTTCTATCCAGAAGCTTCCACAGGGCATTGGGACCTCTATGTCATGTTTATTTATCGGGCTCTCTCATTGCTAAATGTTTCGGGGCTACACTCATTTATTGTTCCAAGCTCTCTAGCAACAGAGCGATATGGCACTGGAATCAGAAAGCACATACTGACCAAGCGTCACCTGCTTGCTTTAGTCGACTTCGGTGAACACCTCGTTTTTGAAAATGTCTCACGGCATTACTTGGTCTACCTTGTTTCGATTCGAGACAGACCACGACAAGGAATAAAACTGCGCAGATACGTAAACGGGACGTTCGCTGAAACCGGTGAAATAGAGCAAGACGTTTTTCTGAATCTCTCGAACTTCTCCTTTAGGACTGACCTACAAGAGCTTGACATTGAGGTGAAATGTAAAGCAGAGAAAATTGGAGCACCGCTTGGCACCTTGTGTTGTGTCAATCCCGGAGTCGTTGCACACAGCAGGGCAGATAGTCCGATCACTTTCAGAAAGGATGATGTCATTGGATCAGAGAAGCTCGATGAAGGGTACAAGCGATATGTCAGGGGTGAGGATGTGGGACGCTGGACAGTCCAATGGAACGGGTTATACATGGACTACGAGTCAAAGCGACAGTATTTTCATCGTCCCAAGTTCCCGGAGTTGTTCGAGTCACCAAAGATCATGGTGCGCGGAGTAAGTGGAACGAATAACACTATTGTCAGTGCCTACGATCCTGATGGCTACTACACCAATCACAGCCTGTTTCACGCTGTATCCTGGACATCAAGATTTCAAGAACTTCAGTCTATAGTAGGGTATGAAATCGACCCCGATAGTGACAAGTACGACTTGCGTTACATTGCAAGTCTTGTGAACTCAACAGTCATCAATCACTATTTCTCCAAGTTCCTCGCGACTGGCACACTGCAAGGTTCCTATAGCGGCGTATATCCCGAAGACATCCGTAAGTTTCCGATTCGCCGCGTCAATTTCATCACGTCCCCTGAGCAACGGGCAGCACTGGTCAAGGAAAGCAGCAAGCTCTATACCCACTGTATGCGCGAGCAATCCTTCCAGTGGGCGCTAGAGTTTGTGGAGCATCATCTGTCGCAGGTACCGGAAGAATCAGATGTGGTGCACGATTTATTGGTCTACCTGGCTCAGCAGATGACCGACCTCGACAAGGAGCGCCAACGGCTGGAGGGAGAGGCCGACCTGTTCCGCTTCGTAGATCGGGACGCCCCATGTCTGCGGGTGGACAAAGCTATGGGCGGGCCGCTGGGCGCTGGCGAGATGGTCGGCGACCTAGCTGCCGTCCACCACGACATCGAGGACCTGCGCCTCACCCACGAGGAGGACGGGCACTGGCTGTTGGAAGTTCGGGCCAAGTTGCGTGATCCGGGCAGAGGCTGGCGGGATCATCAGCGGGACGCAGGCGGCAACTTCATCCGCCGATGGCTGCCGGCCTACCGCCTCCCGCTGGACGAGGCCACCGGCCGTTTCTACCACTACGCCTTCGCCCACCTGGACGGCTTCGACGGGGCGGGCAAGTTCCCCGGTGGCTTCACCCGCACCACCCTGAAAAAGCTCCAATTGACCAGGGTGCCCAAGTTCGTGCCGGTGGACCTGGCCCCCCTGGCTGCGCTAGAGGCGGAGCTGGCCGAAGTGCGGCGCAAGATCCGCCTCACCGACGACCTGATCGATCAGATCGTGTACAAGCTGTACGGGCTGACGGAGGAAGAGATCGCGATTGTGGAGGGGCGGGCATAGATGGACACTGATCCTTCGACTGCACTCAGGACAAGCCTCGTGAACCGGCTCCTGGCTCGCGACGAGGGGCAGTTCCTTGAATTCAAGAGCGCCCACGAGCGGCCCAGCGGTGTCCGCCTCAAGCGCCGCAAGGCGGCCGGGGTGGCCCGAGATATCGCCGAGACGTTGAGCGCTATGGCCAACGCCGATGGCGGCACGCTCCTGCTGGGCGTCGAGGACGACAAGACGGTCACCGGAGTGGACTATCCCGACGACAAACTGGCCCTGTTCCGCCAGGCGACACAGAACCTACTCCGGCCGCCCCTGAAGGCCCGCCTGACCGAGTTGATGCACGAGGGACACCTCGTGCTGGCTCTCGAAGTGGACCCCAGCCCCGTGCCTCACCAGCTCACCGATGGCCGCTACCTGCTGCGCGTGCGGGATCAGAACATGCCCTTCCCGGCCGATCAGATCGCCACCCTCAAGAGCGCCAAGGCCAGCGGGCAGTACGAGCGGCAGTTTGCCCACGAGGCCCGTTTCGAGGATCTGGACCCGGACCTACTGGCCCGGTTTGTCCAACATCTGGGAGACCCGCGTCCTGCCGAGGAGATCCTCTACCGTGACTACCGCCTGATAGATTTCCAGAACGGCCGGCCGCGCCTGACGCTGGCGGCGCTGTTGCTGTTCGCCAGGGATCCCATGCGGTGGCACCCGCGCTGCGGCATCGACTTCGTCAAGTTCGAGGGCACGGAGCGCAGATACGGCCCTGAACTCAACGTCGTACGCCGGGCGCGGATCGAGTATCCACTCTTCAGGCTGATTGACGAGGCTTTTGAACTGATCAAGGAACACGTGCGTGAACGCACCGTGCTCCACGACCTGTTTTTCGTAGAGAGGTTCGAGTATCCAACCTTCGCCTGGCAGGAGACCATCGTCAACGCCGTCGCGCACCGGGACTACAGCCTGACGGGAACCCCGACAGAAGTGTGGATGTTCGACGACCGGCTGGAGGTGCGTAGCCCGGGCGAATTGCCCGGGCCAGTCACCCTGGAGCGCCTGTTGCGCCGTGAGCGGGTGCACTTCTCCCGCAACCCGCTCCTGGTGCGTGTCCTGACCGACCTGGGGTATATGCGGGATCTGGGCGAGGGCATCCCCCGCATGTTCGAGGTGATGGAGAGGAGCTATCTGCGCCCACCGGAATTCGGCCAAGATGGTTTCATGTTCCAGGTCACGCTGCGCAACACGCCGGTGTACGATCTGCAGATCCAGCGCTGGCTGGCGCAGTTCGCCGACTATCCCTTGAACCAGCGACAGCTGCGCATCCTGGCTTACGCGCACCAGCATGGGCGTGCCTTCACCAACCACGCCTACCAGAAGATGAATGAGGTAGACCGTGACCTGGCTTACCGCGAGATTCAGGAGATGATCGGGCTGGGGATCGTGACCCGGCCATCGGGGCGGTACAGTCGAACGTATTTCGTCGTGGAACCATCGGAATCGTTTCCTATCCCAGACAACCTGGCAGCCATTATAGACATCCTCTCTGAGAAAGGATATGTGGCTAACAAGGATTTGCGCACAGCTTGGGATGTATCCCGCTTTGTCGCCTGGAGACGTGTGACGGAACTGGTTGAAGAGGGTTTCCTGCGGAAAGAGGGAGAGAAAAGTGGGACAAAGTATTTCCCGGCCGAACGCCTGGAAGTCATATTGACTGAATGATATTGAAATATGTAACGCTTCATAGCATTCATTAACATATTAAGCGTTAACATATCGAGAGAGATTGATTTGAACTGCATCCACACCCAGATCCATAGCCAAGAGGACGCCGACCTCGAGTTCACCCGCGGCTTCTACGTCCACTTCGACCAGATCAGCCGCATCCTGAACTTCGTCGCCCGCGCGGAGATCCAATCGCGCTTCAGTGCAGACCTGCTAGCCGGGACGACCGGCCTGTCATCCGATCAGGCCAGCACCCAGGCCAAGATTGCCGCGGCGATGGAACTGCTCGTGCCGCGCAGCTACCGTCCAACGGCCTTCGGACGACTGGTGGCCGACCGGGACATCTTCTTTGAAGAGCTGGGCACGCTCTGGGTATGCCACTATGCCCTGAGCGCACGGCCTCGGCGATTGGTCTGGAACCACCTGACCAACTGTGTCTTGCCAACGGAGGACACGGCTTCGCTTGAGCAGATGCGAGCGACGCTGGCGCCTCTCTCGGGCCTCTGGGCAGCCAACACGTGGCGCAACAACCTGCGTCAAGAGGTCAACAGTCTCTTCAACGCCTACACCGAGCAAGCCTTCCGCCGGCTCCACTACCTGCGCCAGACCGATGAGGGCGCCTACGCGCTCACCGATTCACCGGCCACAGTGCCATCAAGGGCGTTTCTGGCTACCTTGCTCATCTACCGCGACCGCTTCCTGCCCGGTGCGTCGGGGCTGGAGGTGCCGACCATCTGCACCGCCGACCACAGCCCCGGCCGGCTCCTTCATCTGGACGAGCTCAGGGTCCGCGCGCTGCTGAACCAACTCCACGAGGCCGGCCAACTGGCCATCGAGGCCAAGGCCGATCTCGACCAGATACGTTTCCACCCCGGCCCAACCTGGCTAACCGTCATGCAAACCTACTATGAGGAATAAGTCACTCACGCATCACGCTTCACGTTTCCCGTCTCATGGGCAAGGAGTCTACCGACGTGACCCGCCTCAATCTGGCTGACTTCATCGCCACCCAGGCCACCGAGCGATACCGGGCCTTCATCGTCCACGGCCCGGCCATGAGTGGCAAGACCCGCCTGGCGCGGCGCATGCGAGACGTGCTGGGCGCGTACATCCTGGACCTGCAGGCGCACTTCGTCGCCGACCCCGACCTGTGCGCCCGCATGGACCGCTACCGTCCCCGCGACCTGGAGCGCCTACTGCTGGCGCTGGAGGTGCCCGAGTCGCTGGTCGTGGTGGACAATCCCGACTTCCTGATCAATACCTGGACATCCCGCCACAAGAAGGAGTTCGTCGCCATGGTCGATCGCCGGTTGCACTCGCCGACCGTCACCGACAAGACCTTCGCCTTTCTCATCCAGACCGACCCCGTGATCGTCCGGCACGAATTGACCAACACGCGAGGACAGGCCCGTCTCTTGCCAATGGACGCCTTCTACGCGCTCTGACCTACCCATTTGCCGATTTACCGATTCGCCGATTCGCCGATTTGTGATTTGCCGATTTGCTGATTTGCCGATTCGCCGATTCATTGATTTGCAGGAAGGACCGCCACATGACCAAAATTCGCGACCTGATTGACATCAAATCCGGCTACGCACGCTACGTCAACCTGGTGCAGACTTTCGACAACCCGACCGAGAACCGGGCGCGCATGGAGCAGTACATGCCGGTCACCTCCCACCGGCAGGCCTTCGAGCGGCTGACCCGGGCCCTCTACCCCAAGGACGGGCGGGTCTACCTGCTGACCGGCAGTTACGGCACCGGCAAGTCGCACCTGTGCCTGATGCTGGCCAACTACCTCTCCCTCAAGCCGGACGACCCCGAGATGGCCGCCTTCTTCGAGAATTGGGCGCGGCGGGACGCGGCCGGGGCGGAGAAGGTGCGCAACCTGCGCGGCGAGGGTCGCTACCTGGTCGCCCTGTGCGAGTACGGCGTCGGCGACGATTTCGACAGCATGGTGCTGCGGGCCATCAGCCGAGCCTGCGAGCGCGAGGGTGTCGAGGAGGTCTGGCTGGACACCGAGTACCACGAAGCGGTGCGCCAGATCGAGCGCTGGGAGGCCCAGTCCCAGGCCGGCGCGGCCACCAGCGCCGTCTTCCGCGCCTTCCAGGACGAGCTGCAGCGGCTGTACCCCGAATGGACGTTGGAAGGGTTGAAAGGCGACCTGGCCGACTACAGCCAGGAGGCGCGGGCGATCTTCAAGGAGCTGTACCGCGCCGTCGTCGGCAACGACTTCACGTACAGCAAGGACAACCTGGTCCAGATTCTGACCGATTTCCTGGGCAACCCCGACTTCAAGGCCCGCTACAGAGGGCTGGCGATCGTCGCCGACGAGTTCGGCGACCTGCTGGATAAAGGGGCCATTCGCGTCAGCACCTTCCAGCGCTTCGCCGAAATGTGCGCTCAGGACGTGTCCGGTTCGCGCCTGATGTTTGTCGGCACGGCCCACAAACCCTTCCCGGCCTACAGCGGCGGGGGTCTCTCCGCCGTCGATTTCCGGGTCGCGGCCGACCGGGTGACCGAGGTACCCCTGCAATCCGAGGGGCTGGAGGACATCATCGCCGCCATTGTGATCCCGGACAAGGCCCACCCGGTCTGGCAGACCGAGGTGGCCGGTCGGTCCGGCACGTTCAACCGCTTGGCCCTGACCAGCGGCCGCGTGGGTATCTTTGGGCACCTCAAAGGGCCGGAGCTGGGAGAGCGCATCATCGAGAACATCTACCCCATGCACCCCATGGCCACCTATTGCGTCATCCAGCTCTCCAAAGAGGTCGGCTCCAACGCCCGCTCTGTCTTCACGTTCTTCTCCGGTGCCTTCAGCCCCGGCGACGGCTCCTACCCCTGGTACGTCGCCGAGACCGACGTCGTCACCGGTGATCACCTGAATCTTTACACCGCCGACCTGTTGACCACCTACTTCGAGAGCGAACTCAAGCCCGACAACACCGACGCCCGCGAAACCGTACGCCAGCACATACGCAACTACCGCGCTTCACTGCGTGAGGTGCTAAAACAGGCTGCCGCCCGGCTGGACGGGACGGTGGACCCGCTCGTCCGGCGCATCGTCGACCTGATGCTGGTCTACGAGATCGCCAGCGTGGCCAACACCACCGACAACCTGGCCTTCGGGCTTTACTGCGAGACCGACGAAGACCGCGCACGGCTGGACAACCGGCTGGCCGCGCTGGTCAAGGACAAGACCCTCTTCCGCGCCACTACCGGGATCTACGAGTTCCGGCGCAGCGAGGCGGCCGACTTCGAGGCCATGATCGAGGAGTACAAGGCCGATCCGGAGAACCGGCCGGCCGATCTGGCCCGGGAGGTCGTGGAACTGGAACCTCTGGGCAGAGGGGAGCAGTGGCTGGAGGCCAAGAACTACAACCTGCCCTACGACGAGGACAAACGGTTGCTGCGCGTCTTCGTTCGCCCCGGCGCACTGGAAGCCGAGTATGCCCACGAGGGCGGGACGGTGGACTTCTTCACCTACCAGGAAGAGCGGAGGCGAGGCTTGAGGGCCTGGAAGGACCGTTACGAGGGCGTGGCCGCGTACGTCCTGTGCGAGACTGACGCGGAGATCCAGCGGACGCGTCGCCTGGCGGAGGGGAATCGGAGCCCGTACGTCATCGTCGGCGTGCCTCGCCAACCCATCCCCATCCGCGAAGCGGTGATGAACCTGCGCGCCGTGGAGCACATCCAGCGGGCCGAGGATATGGACGCGATGTCGCTCCAGGACCGCTCCCGCCTGCAGCAGGACCTGATCGGCGACGAACAGAAGGGCTACAAGGGAGCGTTTCTAAAGGCACGGCGACAATACCTGATGGGCAAAGCACTGACGTGGTACACGGCTGGGGGACAGATCCTGGTGTCCCAACCGACGAGCGAATACGAGCCAGCCGACGAGTTGATGAGGGATTTATTCGAGGGACGCAACCCCTTCCCATCCCCCTATCTGAACCGCGTCCACGTCACCAGGTTCGGCCCGGGAAAGGACGCTCCTCTCAGCGACGCAGTCGAGGCGCTGCTACGCGGCCACCGTCCTGTGGAGATTGATCACAACGCGGCCGCCCATCGCGGCGAAATCCGTTTCCTCAAGAAATGTCTGGCCGACAACGGGGCACTGGTACAACTGGGCCCCTATCGCGGCACGATCGCCGAGTACCGGGTCGAGACCAACCTCGACAAGTTCCGCCAGAAACTGCCGGCACTGGGGGCCATGATGGACCGCCTGCGGGACCTGGGCCAGGGGGAAACGGTCCCGGCGCGGGAGTTGGTTGAAACCTACAGCCGCGACCCGTATGGGCAGGGGCCGGCGGCGCTGTCCCTCTACCTGGCCTTCGCCGTCCGCGCCTTTGGAGATGAACTGCGCCTGCAACTGCAGCCGGGCGCCGTGGGATGGGTCGCCACCCAGAGCGCCGACCTGATTTGTGAACTGGTCGAGGGGCAGCATCCCAACGCGGTGTTCGAGCGACAAACGATCAGTCAGCCGGCCCGCGCGCTCATCAACGGCCTGTACAACCTCTTCGCCGCCCAGCCCGGCGCCGTAGGCCAGCAGCACACGGTCAGCGAAGCCTTCGCCGCCGTCCGCGATTGGTGGGCCGGGCTGTCCAACCTGGCCCGCGCGGGCGACATTTACCCCGCGGATACCACGCCCACAATCCACGCTCTCGTAGATGTGCTGGGCGGGATCGAAATACGTAATCCCTACGCGCTCATCCTCGAAGACCTTCAGACCATCTACGGCTACGACGCCCAGGAAGCCCTCACCGACGAGAGCCAGGCCCAGATCCTGGAGGGTGTCAGGGCCGATAAGGCAGCCATCGAGGGCGGTCCCCGGCGGGTAAAAGCCGCCCTGCTGACCGAATTGATGGAGCCCTTCGCGCCGGAGGGCGACTTGTACGGAGACTATCAGGCGGCCATCGAAGCCTGGTATAGAGACCTGGACGGCGGGCAGCAAGACCCCTACTCCGATTGGCACACCCACCAATCCCAGGCCATCGTACAGTACCTGAAGGCCATCACCAACGTCGAGGTCACATTCTTCGAGAGACTACCGGCCCACGCCGGCTTCGGTCTGGGGCAGGTGGACGACTGGCACCGCGATCGCAGCGCCGACTACGTGCACATGTTCCACGAGGGGCTGGCGCACATCGAGGCCAACCGCATCCAGGTCCCGGCGCCAGTGTGGGAGGTGCGCGGTGT
>Ga0180433_10006862_pt1 | contig 14753 bp, 13 predicted proteins | sample SS_ome_8_FD_132980 | JGI IMG/M metagenome (GOLD analysis project Ga0180433, IMG submission 132980) | Hypersaline lake sediment archaeal communities from the Salton Sea, California, USA - SS_1_D_1 metaG | ecosystem: Environmental > Aquatic > Non-marine Saline and Alkaline > Hypersaline >... | reverse complement strand
TATGAAACCCTTCGGGATTGCCGATCACACCGGATCTGCTTCGTTACCGGGAACTTGCGGTAGATCACTACAGCGGCATTCCCTGTGCCTCGCAGCTCCTGCATGCTCGACAATCGCTCAATTTAGCTTTACGTTATTTCTTGCCAACTGCTGACTGAAAACCGCTTACTGGTTTTGTTCCTCCTGTGCCGACGGGCCGTTTGCAGATTCAGCCGGCATGTCAAGCAATGCTTTTATGGACAGCGCGTATCGGATCTTGCCTGATCTCTGGTCTTTACGGATGTCGATCAGCTTTACCTTTACCCGGTCACCCTGTTTCAGGTGATCGCTTACCTTGTTCACCCTTTCCCTGGCGATTTCAGAAATATGTACCAGACCGTCCGTTCTTGGCAGAATTTCAACAAACGCTCCCAGGTCCTCACGGATGTCCTTCACCTTACCCATGTATATCGTGCCGACTTCCGGTTTGGATATGAGCGTCTTGATCGTTTCAATCGCAGCAGCAGCGCTTTCGCCGTTTGGTGATGAGATGGTGACCGTGCCGTCATCGTCGACGTTGATCTGAGCTCCGGTTTCTTCCGTAATGCTTCTGATGGTTTCACCGCCTTTTCCGATAATCATACCGATAGCGTCCACGGGAACCTGAATGGTTGAGAGCTTTGGAGCGTATTGTCCGATTTCACCTCTTGGGTCGGCGATGGATTCGGTCATTTTATCAAGTATATGCAGACGTCCGTTTTTTGACTGCTCGAGAGCCTTTTCAAGAATATGATAATCAAGACCGTCGATCTTGATATCCATCTGACAGGCTGTTATCCCATCCCGCGTTCCGGCAACCTTGAAGTCCATGTCGCCAAGATGATCCTCGTTGCCGAGTATATCCGAAAGAACTGCATAGTTGTCGTCTTCCTTGATAAGGCCCATGGCGATTCCTGACACCGGCTTGGTAAGCGGTACGCCTCCATCCATTGCCGCAAGCGTTGCTCCGCAGACCGAGGCCATGGATGATGAGCCGTTGGATTCAAGGATTTCAGAGACGAGACGTATCGTATACGGGAATTCAGACTCGGACGGAACTACTTTTTTAACGGCTCTTTCTGCAAGATTGCCGTGTCCGATTTCCCTGCGGCCCACACCTCCGACTCTGCCGGTTTCTCCTACCGAAAAGGGAGGGAAATTGTAGTGCAGCATGAATCGTTTTTCAGTATCGTCGAGCAGCGTGTCGATCATCTGGGCATCTTTTTTCGTACCGAGTGTCAGTACGACGAGTGCCTGTGTTTCTCCTCTGGTGAAAAGTGCCGAGCCGTGTGCTCTCGGAATCAGGCCGAGCTCTATGCTGATAGGCCTTACCTCTTCGAGTTTCCTCCCGTCAAGGCGTTTGGCGTCATCGAGAATCATGTGTCGCATCACCTGTTTTTCAATCGCGTGTATGTGACCTGAAATGATCTGTTCATTAAGGTAGAGGGCCTTTGAAGGATCGGCCGCGATATCTTCTGCAGTTATCTCGTTTTTATATCGGCCAAGAATCTGTTCAGTGATGGACTTGTAAACAGCCGTGGTTTTTTCCGCACGTTCTTCTTTTGCAAGCGGCATGTAGGCCAGCTCTTTCAGGGGAGCCTCACACGCTTCTTTAATGCTTTCTTTCAGCTCATCGGGAGCGTCAATTGCGAGAAAAGAGCGTTTGGGTTTGTTCACCTCGGCAGCGATATCGTCCTGTAAAGAGCAGATTTTTTTAATTGCTTCATGGCCGAATCTGATCGCTTCGAGCATTTCAGCTTCGGATATTTCATTCATTTCACCCTCGAGCATGCATATCGTATCGTTTGTTCCCCCGATACTGATATCGATGTCGCTTTGCGCAAGTTCATTGATGGTCGGGTTGATGACAAACTCGCCGTTAATTCTTCCGACCCTCACCTCGGACATCGAATTTGCGAACGGGATGTCGGAAACCATGATCGCGGCTGATGCAGCGATTCCGCCCAGCACGTCTGCATCGTTGAGCTGATCGGACGAAATAACCGAAATGATTATCTGTGTATCCTGATAGTAGCCGTTGGGGAAGAGAGGACGGAGGGCTCTGTCGATAAGGCGTGCGGAAAGAATCTCTTTTTCCGAGGGCCTGCTTTCGCGTTTGATGAATCCGCCCGGGAACTTTCCTGCAGCGTAATACTTTTCACGATACTCAACCTGCATCGGGAAAAAATCCTGATTTGGAGAGGGTGGAGTTCTGCTCGATACTACAGTAGCAATGACCATGGTGTCACCCATACGCACGATTGTGGCTCCGTCCGCCTGCTTTGCCATCTTGCCGGTTTCAATAGTGATTACTTTCCCGTCTCCCAGATCGATCTCTTTTCTTATAAACATGGAATGGACATCAGTTGTTAGTGAATAAAAAATAACATACGCGCAATTCTTGCAATCGGGCCGGTATACAACAATCGGTAGCCAATTAGAAAACAATTTTTCAATATACGATAATTTGAAAATTAGTTGACTGCTTATTATACATCCTGCTGTGACACTCTCAGCACTCCATTATCGATAAGCCGCGTTGAACCGATTTTTACCGCAAGCAGAAGCAGATAGTTTATATCAGGTTTCAGGATAGCTGTTTCCCTGAAGTTGCTTTCGTCTACAATGGTTGCATAGTCGATTATCGCGTCGGGAGCCGAAGCGATAACCTTCGTTACCTCTTCAATGATCAGTTTGCAGTCAGTTTGTTTCATGTGCAGGAGTTCCCTGGCCCTGCACATGCTTTCATTGAGCACAGTCGCCTGTTTCCTCTCTTCCGATGAAAGATAGATGTTTCTCGAGCTGATTGCCAGACCGTCCGACTCACGGACGGTGGGGGCTCCAAGGATTGTTGTATCGATGTTGAAATCCCTGACCATCTGTTTAATTACCGCGAGTTGCTGGGCATCTTTTTCACCGAACACCGCAAGATGCGCTTTTGAGAGAAGCAGAAGTTTCAGTACCACGGTTGCCATGCCGTCGAAATGGCCTGGTCTCGCTGCCCCTTCAAAACGGGTCGCAATATCGCCGGTACTGACCTGTGTCTGAAACGCTTCCGGGTAGATCAGCTCGGGGTCAGGCGCGAAAAGATAATCGACTCCAGCGCTTCTGGCCATCGATGCGTCTTTTTCAAGCGGTCTCGGATAGCGTTGAAAATCCTCCTCCGGCCCGAACTGACGCGGATTGACAAAGATGGTGAGGATAACGCTTCCTGCTCGTTCTTTCGCGAGCTTTATGAGGCTCAGGTGTCCTTCGTGCAGAGCTCCCATGGTCATGACAACCGCTATGAACTGATGCTTCAGGCGGAGGCTTTCCGCTGTTTTCTGCATCTCTGTCGGATCATTGATAATCTGCATGCTTTCTCAGAGTTGATTGGTAGAAAGTGATCAGCGACGTTCCATTTTCAGGGTTTGTCGCAGGTATCGAATTTGTTTTTGATTTTTGTCCGTTGTCTTTTTGCGTCTTTTCCCGGCGGGGAGACAATGACAACAAATTCACCCCGTATTTTCTCATCGGTGAAACGTTCGATCATTTCGGAAGGGGTGCCGCAGAGATATTCCTCATGGAGCTTGGTGATTTCCCGCGCGATGAATACCAGGGAGCCGGAAAAATAATTCTCTATTTCACCGAGCAGTTTCACTATGCGGTGCGGGGACTCATAAAATACCACCGTGCTTTCAATTGAAGCGAGGAATTCCAGTTTGCTTTTGCGGCCTTTTTTATGCGGAAGGAAGCCGGCGAAAAAAAAGTTGTGTACCGGAAGCGGGCAGACTGACAACGCTGCGGTAGCTGCGCTCGGCCCCGGTACCGGAATGATGTTCGCCTGCAGTTCGTATGCGGCGCGTACAAGGGCGTAACCGGGATCACTGATCGCCGGTGTCCCGGCATCGCTGATGACCGTAATGTTCAGACCCTCTTCGAGCAGTTTGATAATGCTGCTGATCGCTTTTTTTTCATTGAAAGCGTGATAGCTGATCAGCTTTTTTCCGCTGATGTCGAGATGCCGAAGCAGTATCGACGCCCTTCGTGTATCCTCGCATGCGATGGCATCGGCTGATTTCAGCGTCGAGATAGCCCGCAGGGTGATATCCTCGAGATTGCCGAGGGGAGTAGCAACAATAGACAGTGTGCCTTTAGCAGCGGTATCGCCCATAACCGTAGTGATTCTATTGACTGTAGTAGAGTGTATCTATATACATAGTATATTCTATAGACCCATTTAAAAAGTAATATTATATCGGTTTTGCAGAGTGCGAACTGTGAAAAATGTGATGAACACCTTTTTTACGGTGTACGTGAACGGTTGCGTTTATATCCCGGCTTTTCCGGCGAATGCGATTGACGGGAGGATTGTTTGTGTAAGAGAGGGTTGTCAGGCAGGATGAGTTTGAGGAGTGTATTGTGGTGAAATAAGCAATCAACAGGGTCTTCTATGCGGGATGAAAAAACAGGAAATACAGTGTTGATGCTGTTGTATATCGTCTTTTTTGTGCTTGTAAACAGTCCGGCATCAGTAGGTGCCGGGAGTGTTTCATTGCGGCAACACCGTGGAGAGACGCTGACTGAGGTTTTTGAGACGCCGTTGCCTGTATCAGGAAGGCTCGGTGAAATAGCTGCGAAAACCCCCACAGGATTACAACAGGGAACCATAAATCCGGACGCGGAAAAAGGATTTGCAGGGATACCCGGAGCACCAAAAATCAACTATTTTGTTGCTTTTTTATGGGCGGTCTGGGTAGGGTGGATTTTCTCGACCGTCGGCGCTTTTGGCGGCATTATGGCGGGAGTGGGGCATTTGACCCTTTTTGGTTTAGGCAGCTACGCCGACAGTTTCACGTCTACCAATCCTGAGCTGAACGCGTTATTGACAGACTCGATCAGGGCGACCAATCAATACCTTGTGGCTTTAGCCGCACTGATTTCGACCTATAATTTTTACAGGATGAAACGGCTGGTCGTACCGTTAGGTGTGGCATTGGGGGCCGGAAGTGTTATTGGAGGCTTGTTGATCCCCTGGCTTACCGCGGGTAAAATACAGCTTGGCGACTATATCGGTTTGTTCGGTCTGGCCGTGCTGGTCATAGGGGCTTTTATTTTTTATGGTACAACCGGAAGAGCCCGTTCTACAAAGAAAAAAGCCAATGAAGCATCTGCAGCGTTTCAGCGATTGATGAAAGAAAATGATGTTTCGGAGTCACAGGGTGTGCATATCGTCTCTTCGGGCTTGAGAGAGGTAACGTTTTCCTTCTACGGAACACAATTCAGCTTTAATCCTTTATTGGCTGTCGCCGGCGGTTTGGTTATCGCGTCGATATCCTCGTTTCTGGGAATAGGGGGCGGCTTTTTGTACGTTCCTTTTTTGACGGCAGTAATCGGTCTGCCGATGTTTATAGTCGTGGGGACTTCTGCGTTAGCCGTCCTCCTGAGCATGATCACCAGTATTTTTTCTTATGTGGTTCTGAAAGGGACGTTTATCAGCTGGGATCTTGTGGGGGTTGAGATGGTTGGTGTTTTTGTTGGTGCGATGATAGGTCCGAGAACCCAGAAGTATATCCCGGAAATATGGTTGAAGAGACTCTTTGTACTACTGGCCGTCTATGTCGGCTTGAGATATTTCAGCAAGGGGTTTTTCGAGGAGAGTTGGTTGCCTCCTTTTTAATTCTTGAAGGGGAGTTTGCCTGGTTGGTACTCAGCCAACATCTCTGACAAGGTAAAAGTACAACCATCCTTATTTTTTCGGAGTCTCATTTGCCTTCTTAATATTCTATGGAGTTATTACTTGATTTGCGGCTACTTTATGGTTATATTATAACCAGATGAAATACGAGGTTCAAATCAGGAAAAAAGTGGTTAGGGGGCTGAGGAAACTACCTGCAGATGTTCAGAAGCTCCTTTTCTTGCTTGTTGCAGATCTCCAGGCGGATGGCCCGATTCAGAAAAGCTGGCGAAATTTTTCGCCACTTGGTGAGGATCGCTACCACTGTCACTTGAATTATAGATACGTGGCATGCTGGACATGTCGCAAAAAAGAAATAACGATTGAGGTGTATTATGTTGGCTCTCGTGAAAAAGCCCCGTATTGAGCTTTCGATTCACGGCAAGCATGTTGATGAATTGCTCTCCTGGATCAAGGAGAAGTACGAAGTTGAGGTCCTTGTCGAAGAACCCGATGATGAGATGATTCTCATTGAAAGCACGAGCTTCTGGAAGGAAATGGAACGGAACCGCATTGGCAACCTGCTTTCCGGTGCGCGTTTGAAGGCCGGGTTGACCCAGACTGAGCTTGCAAAGAGGCTGGGTGTTCGCCAGAACATGATCAGTGATTATGAAAACGGCAGACGCACCTATTCGGATGAGATGGCAGGTCGACTGAGCAAAGTGCTCAAGGTCAAGGAAGAAAGGTTGAAATACGGAAGAAAACATCAAGGTACAGACAATTCTGAATAGCCTATGTTCGACTATTACATCATCTGTTCGGGGTAGCAGTGATATCAAAAGGGATGTTCCATGAAAACCAGTGAGCTGTCAACATGTTTTTGTATAAATGGGGTAGAGGCGTGCAGTGTATTCTATCAGCACTATTTTGCATCAAAGGTGATTTTTAATTGCGGCTGGTATGTCAAATCTCCGCATCGGTGTAGACGGGCCGTCGATACAGTTTATGCAGCCTTAGAAAGATATGCCGGTATTCAGCGGGAAGGGAATTACGCTGAACTTCAGGGTTGATGATGTTGATGCTGAACATGAAAGACTGGCGGAAGCAGGTATCAGGACTGCCATGTCGCTGGAAGATCATCCCTGGGGGGACAGGGGATTTTCCGTTATCGATCCGATTGGAAATTTCGTCTATCTGTACTCCGACCGCGAACCGATGGATGAGTTCAGGCAATTCTATAAAGAGTAAGTGGGGCACATTATCCTGAAGGTGACTCTGTCCTTCCTCTTCGAGTCCGCTGAACCGGGAAAATCCTGTATATTGCTCCGGACGGAATACAGGGATGTTGCTGTTGCTGCCTTGGCAGAGAGTTGTCTTTGAAGAATATGAAGCGGAATACTGTGGAAAAGAACGAAGAGGTCATAAGCCGGAACGCTGTGCTTTTGAAGATACGCGATATCGAAGTCGCTTTTTCAGGCAGAAAAGGTGGAAAAAAAACTGTTGTAAGGGCCGTCAACGGGGTTTCTTTTGATGTCAGAAAAGGTGAGACCCTTGGTCTTGTCGGGGAATCGGGATGCGGCAAAACAACACTGGGAAGAGCGCTCCTGAGGTTGACGCCGGTTCCGTTCAAAGGCGAAGTATGGTATAACGGTACATCTATAGAAACGATCAGCAACCGGGATTTTCGCGTTCTGAGAAGCGAGATGCAGATGATCTTTCAGGACCCATTCAGTTCGCTGAATCCCAGGATGACGATCGGGCAGATGCTCAACGAGGTCTTGTCGGTACACAGGGTTGTTGCGCGCAAGGACGTGAAAAAGAAAATCTACGAACTGCTCGATATTGTGGGCTTGAGCAGTGATTATGCGAACCGTTATCCTCATGAGTTCTCTGGAGGTCAGCGCCAGAGAATCGGGATCGCAAGGGCGCTCGCGGTCAATCCCAGCGTTATCATCTGCGATGAGCCGGTTTCCGCGCTCGATGTTTCCATTCAGTCTCAGATTATCAATCTTCTCAAAGATCTGCAGTCCAAGTTTGGTCTGACCTATATTTTTATTGCTCATGACCTTTCGGTTGTTGAATACATATCTGATCGTGTTGCTGTTATGTATCTCGGTAAAATCGTTGAGATAGCCGATTCGGATGAACTCTACAAGAATCCTAAACATCCCTACACGAAGGCGCTGATGTCAGCTATTCCTCTGCCGGAGCTGAATCAAAAGAAGGAGCGGATACTCCTGAAAGGTGATCTGCCCGGGCCGATGGATATTCCGGAAGGATGCAGTTTCCATAACCGCTGTCCGGAGGTTATGGAGAGATGTCGCTCGGTGGAGCCGTCGTTGAAGCCGCTGGGTGAAGAGGGCGGACATCAGGTTAGCTGTCTGTTGTATGATTGAAGAGGAGTGTTGAGTTGTTGATTTGTTGATTCGTTGAATTGTTGAGTCTTTGAAATTGTAGGGGCGGTTCCCTGTGGCCGCCCGAACATAAATGGTTTTATCAAAATATTCCATATCGGGTCATGCAGAAAAAGAAAATAGGGGCGGGAAAAATAGGATGCATTGTTGTGGTCGTGATTTTTCTGGTTTTGATCATAGGCATCTACCGCCTTGTTAACGACCGGAAGGCGCTGCCTGAGGATTTTGTGCTTAAAATAGATCTTTCGGGAGATATCTCTGAAACTGCCGCTACAGGTTTTGAGCTTCCTTTTCAGCAGGCGTCGAACGAACTATCCCTTCAGGATATCATGTTTCTGCTTGAGAGGGCAGGCGAGGATAATCGTGTCAGGAGCGTGCTGCTTGATATCAGTGGTCTGCAAACCGCCTCTGCAAAAATCCAGCAGCTACAGGGGGCTATAGAACGAACGAGAAAGGCAGGCAGGACGGTCAACGCTTTTCTGAGAAATGCTGGAGATCAGGATGTCTGGCTGGCTTCAGCCTGTGACACGGTTACGGCAGAAAGAGGCAATTTTTTGATGCTTGACGGATTGAAAGCTGAACTCCTGTTTTATACCGGTACGCTTGAAAAAATCGGCGTTTCTTTTCAGGCGGCTCAATGGAGCGCATGGAAAAGCGCGGTTGAACCTTTCACGAGAGTTGGCGCGAGCCCTGAAGCTCGCGGGCAGATCGCCATGATGCTCGATGCTGTCTACGATTCCTATACAGGCTATGTGACAGAGAAGAGGGGTATTGCACGTGAGACCTATGAGGAGGTTATCGACACCATGACCGTTCTTACCGGGGAAAACGCGAAAAAACTGAACATTGTCGACGAAATCAGCGGTCATTGGGAGTATCTGGAAAAGGTCAGACACTCATTTGGAGAGGGTAATGAAAATAAGGAATCTGATGATGTTCTGGTTGGAGGCGCACGATACAAAACTTCTTTGGCAGGGGGCTTCGTACCGGAAAAGAAAGAGAGTATCGCTGTGATAACTGCTTCAGGGCTGATTGTTCGTTCGTCAGATGATGCGATGGCAGGAACGGAACAGAGTTTCGATGAAGAGACGCTCAGAAGTTCTGTTCAGGCAGCTCTGGATGACGAGAGTGTAAAGGCGATCGTGCTTCGTATCGATAGTCCCGGAGGGGATGCTCTGGCATCGGTGAACATGCTGCAGATTCTCGACTCTGCAAAAGTGAAAAAGCCGATAGTCGCTTCGATGTCAAGCGTGGCCGCATCCGGCGGTTACATGATAGCGCTTGCGGCTGACTCTGTTTTTGCCGAACCGTTGAGTCTGACCGGCTCGATCGGGGTGTACGCCCTGAAACCGGAAATAAGCAAGCTGCAGGAAAAAATCGGTTTGAAAAGAGAAGTTTTCACCAGAGGCGATAACGCTGACGCTTTCACGGTTTTCAAGCCGCTTGATGAAGCGGGCTTTGCCAAATTTATGGAGACGACAGGGTGGATCTACAATGATTTTCTTTCCAAGGTTGCCAGATCGAGGAAGATGACAAGAGAAGAGGTTGAAGATGTCGCGGGGGGAAGGGTCTGGACCGGGGAGATGGCGGTAAAAAACGGACTGGTGGACCGGATCGGCGGATTGAAGGAGGCTGTAGCTGCGGCGCAGCGTATGGCAGGTATGGACTCTTCAACTGTTCCGGGATTGAATTTCTATCCGCAACCTCAAGGACTGATGGATTACCTTTTTAGCGACGGTCCGGGAATTTCAAGCCATCTTTTCAGCAGCAAGATCCCTGCCGGAAGCTTTGCCGACCGTTCAATGCGAATTCTCGATCTTCTGATGCGTATGGAGCAGCAGCCGGGGGGAATGTACAGGATGACGATGTTGCCTTACGATTTGAGAGTGGAATAAGGACCTGAAAAACCTGTTACGAATCTTGATGACTGCGTTCGGAGGCGCTCGGTTTTTCAACAAGCAACCAGAGAAAATGCATGAACCATTATCGTGAGAACTGATTTCATGCACTGTTTTTATTGAAGAACATGCTCTGTTCTTTACCAGTTGGATTATCAGTACTACTATTATGTTATCTGATTTTATCACCAGGAGGGAGTTTCTTTCGAGGGTATGCAGATATTCCTCGTTGTCCATGATGGCGCTGTTCTTCGGATGCGATATCGCGCGATTGGGTGAGGGACAGAAGAAAAAAACAGCCCTGATCTATGCAACCAGATACGGTGCCACAAAAGAGACAGCCACCTGGATACAGGAAGGAATGCAGGGGCCGGTCGATCTTCTTGATATCGAAACCATTTCTTTTTCTGATGTTACTGCACGATATGACCATTTCATCATAGGTTCGGGTGTCTGGATCGGTGGTGTACACAAAAAAATCATCGAGTTCCTCGAATCCCGAAAAAAAGAGTTGAGCGGGAGAGTGCTCGCTACATTTGTTGTGTGCGGAACAGATGGCAGTACGGAAAGCGGCAGGAAGCGTATCGACGGCTATTTTACTCCATTGTATGCTTGTTTGGACAAGAAGCCTCTCCTGAGCAGATATTTCGGCGGGAGAGTGATTGTGGAGAATCTGACGGATGAAGACAGGCAGGCGCTAACGGTTTTCTATAAAACATACCTCCGCGCAGAGTTGCGAAGCTGGGACCGGACCGACCCGGAGAAAGCCGCACTTTTCGGGGGAGAGGTCAAGCGCTGGCTTGGTGAGAAGATGAGTGTATCCGAATCAACGAACACCCTGGTATCCAGAGTTTAAAAGGTGCATTGCAATGTCGAACACCGGGTTTGATTCTGACTCTGAAAATATTCTTTTCTTCGGTGATCCCAACCTGGGAGAGGAGGGGTTTCAACGGTTTTCCGCTTATTTTCCTCATGCCAGGCAATTGACCTGGGAAAAAGGAACGGACAAAACCGCAGCGAGAAAAAAACTGCGCTCGCAATCCTGGCTTTTTACTCTCTCGTTCTATAATGACTACATATTTTCCTGCGACGACTTCGATTTTCTAGGTCTGCTGCTTAATATCCATCCGTCCTTGCCCTCTCTGCGCGGTGTCGGATATGATCATATTCCGTTAATCGAGAATCATCAGGAGCACGGTGCAACCCTTCATTTTCTTAAACGCCCTTCACGGAACAGGTTCATTGTCAAAAAAGACATTGATGCAGGCAGGATCATCAGGACAAGGAAGCGGAAGCTGAGCCCGCAGGCAACCTACGGTGATATAAGGATTTTCAACCAGCAGATTGCCCTGGAAATGCTCGAAGAATTGTCTGAACAGCTTCTTGCATGGGGAGATGTCGATACGGCATATCGTGAACTGTCGGCTGAAGCAGAAAAGAACGACCTTTCATGGGCAGAACGCTATATCAGCATCTCAACCCTCACGAAGATGCTTGAGGAGTTGAAGATGTCTGACCCTGATCACAGAGTGTTTATAAGGGAACCTCGATTCACTTGAGATAGAACTCTACGATTTACGTGTGTTGTGATTTTTCTGACCTGGCCAGCAGTTCCAGGAAGTAGATGTCATGAATCATAGCGGGCAATATGCCTGAGCTGTGTGTGTTTCCGGTTGCTTTTACTTGTATTTTTCGGTGGTAATTGCGAGCTTAGTGTTTTACAATCAGCGAGTGGGAAACCATCGATTATTGTTATGAAAGAGATTTTTATCAGCTATGCTCGTGAAGATCTGGAGCGGGTTAAGCCGATTGTTGCTGCTCTTGAGCGACAGGGCTGGAGTGTATTCTGGGACAGGACGATTCCGATAGGGCAGACCTGGCGGAGTTATATCGGTAATGCGCTTGAAAATGCCAGTTGTGTTATAGCGGTCTGGTCCGGATATTCTGTTGAATCCAACTGGGTAAGCCAGGAAGCGGATGAGGCAAAGAACAGAAAAATGTATGTGCCTCTTCTGCTTGATCCTGTCACGCCGCCATTTGGATTCAGGGAAACCCAGGCAGCAGATCTCGCCTCCTGGAATGGAGATGAATCCGATCCTCAGTTTGTTCTTCTCTGCAACGCTATCGCATCGTTAGTCACACAAAAAAAATCCATAGTTCAATCAGATCCTGACTCAACGGGAACCACTCCGCGAGATGTTCAAAGCAGTGCAGGAGATGGTGAGTCCGGGTCCGGCTCATCAGACTGGCGCCATTTTATGGAGGACAAACGTAAGCTGATGCTTGTCGGGTTGCCTCTTGTCGCAGCGGTAGTGCTTTCAGTTATGTTTTTTACGCGGGAAAAGAGCGACAGGATTATGCAGGTGCAGCATAATGCAGGTCAGGTTGCTCCTGAGAGTGTAGGTGATGAAAAGATCATTGACCAGGCAATAGAAAAGGTGGTTTCTGACCTTGATATGAATGCCGAGCAGGATGTCAATCAGGCAATACAGGAGGCATTGTCAAAACTGGACGGTCAGACAGATCAGATTATCCCTGAAAATGTTGCTCAACCGGTCGGTGACAAGCGATGGGACTGGACCATCTATCTGGATGCGAGTAGAAGTACGCTATCGAAAATTAAATGTGTCGAGTATACACTTCACAAGACTTTTAACCCTCCTGTCAGAATGGTATGCGATCCAACAAACGGGTTTGCTCTCAGTTCGAATGGCTGGGGTACGTTTGAGGTTAAGATCAAAATCATGTATAAAGACGGAAGAACGGAGGATCTGACGCATATGCTGAAATTCAATTAGTGTCATCATCTGCCAGAGACTTTCTGTCAATATCACTAAATTCAATTTTTTCGGGATTGTTGGCGTGTTCCTTTATCAGAGAGAAATGCATCAGAATTTCTTGCATGATGGAACTCGCCCTCGAAGGAGGAGTGCTCACCCAAGTCTCCTTTTCGGAAAGAAACTTACTGAAAACAGCATGGCCTTACTATCAATCGAAACCATCAAACTCCTCATGCACCTCAAACGCCAGCACGGCGGCATGTACTGACTGATGATGCTGTCGTATGAGTTGAGGGTGAGTGATGGATTTCGCTAAGAAAGAGGCGTTGTTTAAGCTATTGACTTTTCTGTTGACCGTTACTCGTGATAAGTTAGTTGTCAATCAGAGTGATTTGCTTAAATTATGTTATATATTAGTTGAAAAAAAATATTAGGATTCAGTTATAATTATAAAATAAAAATATGAATAGTGCATTAATTTCTGTGCTTAATGAAGATTCAGTAAGGAAAATAGAATCGATAAATGCTCAATGTTCTTTATTGTTAGATACTATGCATCGGTTTAAATATTTTACGCTACATGGTAGTGAGCATGTTAATAATATGTTTAAAATACTAGATATTTTTCTTGAGTGTGGCCTTGAATTAAATGAACGAGAGGCGTTTTTACTGGCTTGCGCTATATGTGTTCATGATGTCGGTATGGTTACGCCTTTGTCTGATCTCGACACAGTTGAGGTTTTAGGTGGTTATCCACAGCCGCCAGATCCAGGCCGAGTTAATGAATATATAAGAAAAATGCATCATGAGCTTATTGATGATTATGTGAAAAAACATTTTGATTTTCTTGTTTCGATTGGACTCACGATTGGCGAGTGTAATATAATTAAGGATATAGCTAAATGTCATAGGAAAGAAAATTTAAAAGAAAAAACTGGTTATGTCGCTAGGCTTGGGGCGCTTTTAAGAGTAATAGATGAATTGGATGTGTATCCGTCAAGAGCGCCTATTTCTGTTTTAATGAGAGATTATCATGATATGGACGCAACTTCATGCTGGCATTGGTATAAGCATAGTATTTGTGAGGAATGGATGGTAGGGCATAACGTTTTTTATGAAAAGAATAAAATAAACATGATAAGGTTTCGTGTTGTGGTTCATCCGTCTAGTGAAAACTCTATACAGTATTGGCTTAATAATATTACTAAGCCAATAAGACGTGAACTCATAGATGAGGGTGCTGCAGGTATTATTACTGAAAATTATGGACTGAAGGTTGTTGTGGAGAAGTCTCAGGATCTTTCAGCAGCTTTTGAAGGGGCTGAGCAAAATCATGAAATAGAGCAGAAGGCGTTATCGGCAGGGAAAAAAGTTATTCTTTTTGTTGATGATGAAGTTAGAAAAATGCAGGATTTATTTATAGATCTTATGGAGAGTTATCATATAATGTTTTCACCAAATGCTAAAGATGCATTGCAAAAGATTGAAGTGACTAATATAGATTTAGCTATTATTGATTTGCAGATTGGCTCAGGATTTGAGTGGACAAGCAATGAGACAGAAGATTATAAGATGACTGGCTTAAAGCTTGTTAAAGAAATTCAAAAAAAATATCCAGATACTAAAGCAGGAGTTCTAACGGGTTCAAAATATGACCTTTCTGAGGTGAAGAAAAATGAGGGACTTGTGTTTATTTTACGGAAGCCAATTGATCCAGATAAATTTACTGAGGAGGTGTCAAATGTTCTCAAATGAAAAGTGTCATAAATTGAATAATCCTAAAGACTTATCTGTAGAATCTATGGGGTCAAGTTCTTTGAAGAAAATCGCAAAGGATAATGGGGCCTGTGGAGGTATACTTATAAAGGGCACCTCTAAGAATTGATTTTTGATATATCGCTGTAACCGGTTGACCCGGCAGGATTGTAGTCGATCCTAAAAAACACCGTTCTTTGACACATTTTGGGCTTAAAAGCCCACTGGAAGC
>Ga0180433_10006861_pt1 | contig 14755 bp, 13 predicted proteins | sample SS_ome_8_FD_132980 | JGI IMG/M metagenome (GOLD analysis project Ga0180433, IMG submission 132980) | Hypersaline lake sediment archaeal communities from the Salton Sea, California, USA - SS_1_D_1 metaG | ecosystem: Environmental > Aquatic > Non-marine Saline and Alkaline > Hypersaline >... | reverse complement strand
GAAAAAGGCAAAGGTGGCCGTGATCGGACTTGGATATGTCGGTTTGCCGCTTGCCATGACCTTCGTAAGAAAAGGATTCAGGGTCATCGGTATCGACATAAGCCAGGATCGCGTAAAGAAGATTGCGATGGGCACCTCTTACATTTCCGATGTCTCCGATAAAGAACTTAGAACGCTTTTGCGTCTTAAAAGGTTTGCTGTTACCAACGATTTCGCGGTCGTCCGGGATGCTGACGGGGTCATAATCTGTGTTCCCACGCCGCTTAGAAAGAAAAAGACCCCGGATATGAGCTACATACGCAATGCCGTAAAAAAGATCGAAAAAAATATACGCCCGGGCCAGATAATAGTCTTGGAATCCACGACATACCCCGGGACCACGCGCGAGATACTTCTTCCGCTTCTGGAATCCGGCGGGCTCACCGAGGGCGAAGATTTTTATCTTGCCTTTTCCCCCGAAAGAATAGACCCCGGCAACAAATTTTACAAAACGGAAAATACGCCGAAGGTCATAGGAGGTATTTCTAAAAAGTCGACAGAGATCGCCAAGCTTCTTTACGATCAGGCCATAAAAAAGGTTGTGGCCGTATCTTCCGCGAGGGCGGCGGAGATGGTGAAACTCCTGGAGAATACTTTTCGCATTGTGAACACGGCTCTTGTAAATGAGATAGCCACTTTATGCGACAAGTTCGGGCTTGATACATGGGAGATAATAGATGCCGCAAAAACGAAACCTTACGGTTATATGGCTTTTTATCCGGGTCCGGGCGTTGGCGGGCACTGTATTCCGGTTGATCCGCTGTATCTGTCCTGGAAGGCCAAGAAACATGGTTTTGAGACAAAGTTCATCAATCTGGCCTCTTCCGTGAATGAGGAGATGCCGAATTACGTTGTGGAAAGGATTGGAAGAATATTAGGCGCCGGTAAAAAAAGGATCCAGAACGCCAAGATTTTAATAGTTGGTATTGCCTATAAAAAAGACGTAAAGGATCTGAGGGAATCACCGGCGATCGGAATTATAAAATTACTGAGCGCAAAAAAAGCGAGGGTCTCGTATTATGACCCTTTTTTCCCTTATTTTAAAATACGCGGCATTGACATGAAACCGGTACCAATGGACGCAAAAACGATAAAAAAATTTGATTGTACCGTTCTCATAACGGATCATACAAAGTTGAACTACGGACTTTTGGCGAAGAATTCAAAAGCGATTCTGGATACGAGGAATATTTTTCACAAACTGGGAATAAAATCAGGGAACATAATAAAACTATGAAAAAAAGCAGATTTCTGATCACGGGCGGAGCGGGGTTTATCGGTTCGAATATCGCGGAACGATTGGTCCAAATGGGTGAAAAAGCGGTGGTCCTGGACGATCTCTCGGGGGGCAGGATCGAGAATTTAGAGTCCATAAAAAACAATATCGATTTCATAAAAGGCGATATCAGAAACGACAAAGACCTTGACAATGCCCTTAAAGGGGTTGATTTTGTACTGCATCAGGCAGCTTTGAGGTCCGTTCCGAAATCAATGGAGCGGCCGCTCGAATACAATGATGTTAACGTAAACGGTACGCTTCGTGTGTTGTTGAAGGCAAAAGAGTACGGAGTAAAGAGGGTAGTCTTTGCCTCTTCAAGTTCGGTTTACGGCGACCGGGACACATTTCCCGAGAGGGAAGAAGACGAGGCAAATCCTATTTCTCCCTATGCTACCACAAAACTTCTGGGGGAATATTACTGTAAGCTTTTTGCGCAGAGTTTCAAGCTTGAAACCGTTGCCTTAAGATACTTCAACGTATTCGGTCCGCGGCAGTCGCTTGAAAGTGAATATGCCGTTGTGGTGCCCAAATTCATCGAGTGCATACTGAAGAACGAAAGCCCGCCGATTCACGGGGATGGATTACAGGAAAGGGATTTTACCTTTATAGAGAATGTCGTTAAAGCCAATCTGGCGGCAGCGACCGTCGGGGGGGATATTTCCGGTGAAGTTTTCAATGTGGCATGCGGCGTCTCCACCAGTGTTTTGGGGATAGTGAGCGCGCTAAATGCGATCATGGGTAAAAAAATAGAGCCCGTATTCGGGCCAAAAAGACCCGGCGATGTCAGAAAGAGCCTGGCAGATGTAGTGAAACTGGAGAAAAGATTGGGCATAAAAAATTTTATCCCATTTGCGGAAGGGTTAAAACGGACAGTCGAATGGTTTAAGGAGAACCGATGAAAAAACGGGTGCTAATAACCGGCGGGGCCGGTTTTATAGGCTCGCACTTGTGCGATTTTTTGATTGCCAGGGGGTATTCCGTGATATGTATGGACAACCTCATAACCGGTTCCAGGGAAAATATTAAACACCTGCTGAAATGTAAGAATTTCAAATTCGTGAAGCACGATGTTACCAGGTACATGAGCGTGAAGGGAAGACTTGATTACATTCTGCATTTTGCCTCACCGGCGAGCCCCGTGGACTATCTTAAATATCCGATCAAAACGCTTAAGGTGGGTTCACTGGGTACGCATAACGCCCTGGGCCTTGCGAAAGCGAAAAATGCGGGGTTTCTTTTGGCATCGACAAGCGAGATTTATGGCGACCCTCTTGTGAACCCGCAGCCGGAAACCTACTGGGGCAACGTGAATCCGGTGGGTCCGCGCAGCGTTTATGATGAAGCAAAACGCTTTGCCGAATCAATAACCATGGCGTACCACAGGTCGTACGGCGTGGATACAAAGATAGTACGTATCTTCAACACTTACGGTGAGAGAATGCGCCATAAAGACGGAAGGGCAATACCGAATTTTATTGATCAGGCCCTTAGAGGCAAACCCATAACCGTGTATGGAAACGGCACCCAGACAAGAAGTTTTTGCTATGTAATCGACATGGTTGAAGGGATTTACGCATTATTGAGATCGAAAGAGTGTTATCCGGTAAATCTTGGAAATACCGGGGAACTTTCAATTGTTGAACTTGCGCGGCTCATAATTAGGCTCACAAACAGCAAAAGCGAAATAATTTTTAAAGGATTACCGGAAGATGACCCGAAACGAAGACGGCCGGATATAGAACGGGCAAAATCCCGATTGAAATGGGTTCCAAAGGCGGGCTTGAAAGAGGGGCTGATAAGGACCATCGATTATTTTAAAAAATAATGAAAATACCGATATTTGATTTAAAGAAGCAGTACAAGCGGATAGAACCTGAAATAATCGAAAAGTTGGAAGGCATATTCGGAAAACAGGCTTTTATATTGGGCGAAGAAGTAGAGATATTAGAGAAGAAAATCGCTGCATATTGCGACGTGCAATACGCGGTTGGAGTTAATTCCGGTACGGATGCTTTGATACTGGCATTGGATGCAATGGGAATAGGATTTGGAGACGAAGTAATTACAACGCCGTTTACTTTTATCGCAACCGCGGAAGCTATTGTGAGGGTTGGGGCAAAACCTGTTTTTGTAGACATAGACCCGACAACCTACAATATAGACCCGTCTCTCATAGAGAAAAAAATAACAAAAAAAACAAAAATGATTTTACCGGTTCACCTTTACGGTTTATGCGCGGATATGGATTCTATCCTGAAAATAGCAAAAAAACACAACTTGAAGTTGCTTGAGGATTGCGCCCAGGCGATAGGTTCGGAGTATAAAGGAAAAAGAGCCGGAAGTATGGGTAATGCGGGCACCATAAGTTTTTACCCCGGGAAAAACCTGGGATGTTTTGGCGATGGCGGAATGGTCGTGACAAATGATGAGGAGGTTTATAAAAAGATAAAGCTTTTCAGAAATCACGGCAGCGAAAAAAGGTATTATCATAAAATCATCGGTTATAATAGCCGTCTCGACAATCTTCAAGCGGCGGTTTTGAATGTAAAACTTTCGTATCTGGACAAATGGATAGAGGAACGCATTAAAAACGCCGGATTTTTTAACAAAATTTTGAAAGATTATCCCTTCATAACGCCTTCCGTCGCGGAAGACAGCAGGCATTCCTTCCATCTATATACTTTAAAAACTCCTCATGCGGCGAAAATCATGGCTTATCTCAACGCGAACGGTATGGATGCCAGAACCTATTATCCTTTGCCTCTGCACCTTCAGGAGTGCTTTAAATACCTGGGATACAAATTAGGAAGCCTGCCTGAATCCGAAAAGTGTTCCGGGGAATGTTTCTCTATACCTGTCTATCCGGAGTTGACAGAGGAAGAGAAAAAATATATTGTGGATAAAATCACATCTTTCTTTGAGTAATATTATCACAGAATAAATGATCATTAAAACATTTAAAAAAGACGGCCTGGGGATCGTGGGACAGGAGATAGAGTCGTGGAATGCCTGGAATGAGGTAGAGGATGTATTTGAAAGTTCAAAAAATGCCGAAAAAGATCATCTTTCGCCATTTTTTAAGAAATATTTTCCATATCCCCCGAAGAAAATTCTTGAGGGAGGTTGTGGTATAGGAAAATATGTAATTGCCTATCGTAAGCTGGGATACGATATACTTGGAGTTGATTTTTCGGGCAAAACGATTCGACGGGTAAAAAAAGAAATTGATAGCAACCTGCCCCTTTACGAGGCGGACATCACGGCACTACCTTTTGAGGACGGTTTTTTCGATTGTTATTATTCCGGCGGTGTGATAGAGCATTTTGAAGAAGGCCCCGACGCTCCGCTAAAGGAGGCTCGCCGCGTTCTCAAAAAAGGAGGTATTTTTCTTGTTACCGTCCCATTTATTAACTTTTTAAGGAAGCTCTATTTTTCTGTTTTAACTACTAAAAAAAAGGACGGTTTTCTACAGAAAAAATGTAAAAAATGCCAGCATGACTTACCAATCCAAGAGGGTTATAAATTTTCCGAATATTCTTTTGATATAAATTCGCTGCTCCCGTATTTTAAAGACAATGATTTCGTGATAGAAAAAACCTATCCGATAGATTTTTTATGGGGAGAAATAGGTTTATTGCTTCATAAATACATCGGGCGGCATCATGCGCCTGAGCGCGCGGCTATCCGCAAATCCGACAATAATACGGAAAATTCCGAGGGTGCCGGAAATAAAAAATCTTTTACCAAAGATTTGATGCGCAGTTTTTTAATTACGCAGGATCGCGATAACATATTTTTGCGCATACCGGTTACATTGCTTAACTATTTAAGCGGCCATATGGTTCTTTTTGTTGCCAGGGCTGCATAGAAAGGGATGCGCAGCGCAAAATAAAGTATCTCCTGTTTTCCGTTTTTGATTCAATAAAAATAGCCACTTTTTGCAAATAAAACCCGATGCCTCTGCCGCTTTAATGTCAATAAAACTCATTTTACCATTATTCGGGGATAGGCCACGGTCGCATTTGACATGAGAACACGTTTAAAAAAACATTTTAGGAGAATATCCATTCAGGGGTTCCGGAAAGCAGGAGGCTATTATTTTCTCAGCGTTCTTCCGGAAAAATTGGGCATCGAATTTAACCGGGTTTTTAAATTTTGCGATTTAATTCAATCTCCGAGTTCGCCCGGAAAAGTAGTGTTTAGCGTTCTTGAATCGATGGACAGGTTGACAGACGCCGATTACAGGGCCCTGGAAGAATACGGCGGCGGCGGGCTAATTCATGATTTTGAAAAAGCGTTTGACCGCGGAGAAAAATGCGCTGTCGCGAAAATAAACGGCAACAAGCTGGTTTGCGTATGCTGGCTCGCCTTTACCCGTACCTACCCTATATCTTTGAAACGGCACTCATTTCTTCTTCAAAGATGTTTTACCATGCCGCGTTATCGCGGACAGGGACTTTACCCGCGCACTTTAGCTTATGTTGCCGGCTACCTCAGGCGCATAGAAAAAGCCCCGCATGATATTTTTATTGAAAGTTCTCTGTTCAACCCATCTTCTATTAACGGTATACGCAAGGCAGGATTCAGGGAGGCGGGTATTTGCGTGAATTTCTGGGGGCGGAAGTATTGGCGGAAGGCGTAACTTACACATGGACCTAAAAAGGTTTTTGAAAGATAAAATATCGGACGGCGTATTTTTATGCCAGAAACCCTTCAAACAGGGTTTGTTAAAAAAAAAGAAATGCCGCATCCTGATGTATCACGCAGTGGAAAATCCCGATCTGAATAACGACAGAATGGGGTTGGCCGTTTTGCCTGAAACGTTTTGCATGCAGATGAAGTACCTGAAGGAGAACGGCTTTCACGTAATGGATCTTTTGGAATTCGTTGACACGATAAAACGGGACAGATCAATACCGGCCGGGTCAATTGTGATAACCTTTGACGACGGATTTAAAAGCGTTTTAAAAAACGCCCTGCCGGTATTGAAGAAATTTAATTTTCCCGCCACACTTTTCGTGAATGTGTATTTTATAGAGGGAAAATTACCTCGCGGAAAATACTGGAGTGAGTGGGAAACGCTTAACTGGGATGGAGTCCGGGAACTTCACGACGCAGGTTTTTCGATAGGTGCCCACGGCCTCACTCACAGGAGATTAACCGGACTAAGTGAACATGAAATAAGAAACGAGGTCGGAATGTCCGGAGAAATGATCGGGAAAAACATAAATAGCGAAATAAGGTCATTCAGTTATCCGCACGGCGCGTTCAATAAAAAAACAAGAAAAATTTTAGAAAAAGAAAATTTTATCTGTTCATGCTCAAGTATAGAAGGCGCCAATGATGCGCGTTCGAATATGTTTTCTTTGAGGAGAACGGAAATAACGGCTTTTGACAATACGGTTTACAGGTTTGAAAAAAAATTGTCAGGCAGCTATGATTGGTTGGGCTGCGTTAAAACTTATGGTTAAGATAAAACGAATACAGAATTTCGAAGACATAAGCGAAAAAACCTGGAATGAGGTGCTGGAGACATCTTCCGAAAATTATATATTCCAGACATATGAGTTTACGCGAACGTGGTGGAAATATTTCGGCGAAAACAGGAAAAATCGGGAACTTTTACTTCTTTTAGCCGAAGACGGCGGTTCTCCGGTAGCCATTGCCCCTCTCATGATCAAGAGGCTGCCATTCATAAAGGGCGCAATCATACAATTTATTGGAACGGATATTTGCGATTACATGGATTTTATCATAAACACCAAGAATTACCGGCGGTATCTTTCGGCGATAACGGGATATTTATCGACATTACCTTTCCTGGAGGTTGATTTGCGCTTTATACCCGGCGATTCGGAAACATTACGAAAACCGGACGCCATTAATGAAAAAGGGGCCATATGGGGCGAAATACGCCAAATCGACGCGTGCCCTTATATAAATCTCGAAAATGATTGGCAGGGAATCATAGGCGCCGTAAGAAAAAAGCTGACAGGCGAAGTTCGCAGAAACGAACGAAAATTGCGGGAAAAGGGAAACCTGGTATTTAAAACACCCGATCAAGAAACACAAATCAAGGTAATTCTGAAAAATTATTTTAATTTACATGTTAAAAAATGGAAGCATTACGGAGGAAAATACAGCCAGTTTCAATATAAGCACTGGCGGGATTTCGTAACGGGGCTTTCTCGTTCCATATCGGACAAAGGCTGGCTTGACATCAGCTACCTAGAACTTGACGGAAATATGGCGGCATGTCACTTCGGTTTTATATATAACGGAAGGCTGTGTTATTACATGCCAACGTTTGATCCGGATCTTGCGGCCTACTCTCCTTCCAAAATCCTGCTCATGAAAATGCTGGAACGCTCGTACAAGAACGGGCTCAGGGAATTTGATTTTTTACGGGGGAAGGAACCATATAAACTGGCATGGACAAAAACAACCAGGCCGTTGTATAATCTCTGTTACTATAGCAAGGGCCTGCCGTTACGGTATTCGGGATTTATTTATAGAAACCTCTGCGATGGTTTCTCTAAAAAAGTAAAACCACTGTTAAAAAAAGTGAATCCCCTTATAAGGGCATGGTATGGATCGCGAGGGGATACGTAAGTAAAAGATTTTTTTGTAAACTTTTTGTGAACTACACGCGAAGCGATCCCGAAAAAAATTCGCCGCTTACGCGATTTAACAATAAACTTCTAACATGAGACCCGCTTCCGGGTATTGCCGATCATTCTGCCGAACTTTATTACCGCTCATTTTTATTGACACGGGGGGTATGTTGGTGTACAATGTGTTCAATGAATGAACATGATTTACACGAAAAAGAAGATGCATTGCGGCTCATAAGGGAGGTAAGGGAGAATCCATCCCTAAATCAACGGCTTCTTGCGCAGAGGCTAAATATTTCCCTCGGAAAAATCAATTACCTTCTAAAAAAACTTGCCCAAAAAGGTATAATCAAAATAGTAAGTTTTTCCAAAAATCCCGGTAAGGCGAAAAAAATACAGTATATGCTGACCCAGAAAGGGTTTGAGGAGCAGTTGAGCCTTACATTTCACTTTTTGAAGGCAAAGGAAAAGGAATACAAGCGCTTGAAAGACGATTACCAAAGACAGACGATGACAAAGGGTAAGGCATGGGCGGGATAGCGGGTAAAATAAGCTCAACCGGAATGATAGAAAAGCCCCTGTTGGAGAGCATGATCGCGACGCTAAAACATAGAGGGCCGGATGGCAAAGGGGTCTATGTTGATAATTCAGGAACGCCTGCGGTAGGGCTGGCCAATTCAAGATTAAGCGTGGTAGATCTTGCGGCAGGTTATCAGCTGGTATCAAACGAGGATGGCGCCCTGTGGGCAGTGCTTGATGGCGAGATATGCGATTTCCCGGAATTGAGGGAAAGGCTCCTTGGGAACGGGCATGTTTTCAAAACAAAGGGTTGCGCAGAGGTGCTTTTACATCTGTATGAGGAAAAAGGCGTTGCCATGGTCGAGGACTTAAACGGTGCCTTCGCTTTTGCGATATGGGACGGTAAAAATAAAAGGTTTTTCGCAGCAAGGGACAGGGTAGGCACAAAACCCTTCAATTTTTTTTACGATAGTAAAAACCTTGTTTTTGGTTCGGAGGCAAAGGCCATTTTGGAAGACCCCGGGTAAAGAAAGAAATAGACTTGTTTTCGATGGATTTTTATCTCACTTATGGCTATACGCCCCTTGACAGGAGCATATTCAAGAAAATAAATAAACTTCTTCCCGCGCATTACCTTGTGCTTGATAAAAGAGGACTCAAGGTAACGAGATACTGGGAACTTAGATATAGCCGGCCTCGAAAACCCAAACGAATTGAGGAATATGAAGAAGGCCTTCTTAACATCCTCGAGGAATCGGTAAGATCCTGCCTTGTAAGCGATGTACCGCTGGGCGCTTTTTTAAGTGGGGGTATTGACTCAAGCGTGGTGGTAGCCCTGATGAAACGAATTTCGCGTTCCAGAGTAAAGACATTCAGTATTGGTTTTGACCGCGAAGATTACAGCGAATTGGAATACGCCAGGAAGGTATCCAAAATCCTTGAAACGGAGCACAGGGAATTTATCATGACATCGAGTGCCGTCAATGACCTGGAAAAACTGGTATGGCACCATAATGAGCCGTTTGCGGATTCATCCGCCTTACCTACCTACCACATCGCAAAAAATACCGCCAAATACATAAGGGTTGTCTTGACAGGTGACGGCGGAGACGAATCCTTCGCAGGATATGACAGATACCGCGCCGCCCGGCTTTCATCGCATTTGGAGCATTGGCCAAGAAATATTTTTGGTGCAGCCGGACGCACGGTCCTATACTTAAATAAATTTCTCAACGGCAAACAATCTGACTTTCTCGCCAGACGCGGAGATTTTTTGTGCGCGATGCATAAATACGGGGATTTTTCGGAAAGATACGCTTACTGGATGGGTATTTTTAGCGATGAGGAAAAGAACATGCTATATATGGATGAATTTAAAAACATGATAAAAGGGTCCGGTCCGCTCGATTTTATGTCCCGGCAATTTACAAATACCGAGTTGCTGGATCCGGCCGAAAAAGCCATGAAAACGGATATAGAAACAAATCTACCGGGGGACCTAACCGTAAAGATGGATATAGCTACAATGGCAAATTCCATGGAGGCCCGGGCGCCTTTTCTTGACCGACGACTTATGGAATTTGCCGCCTCTATCCCTTCGGAATTGAAGCTTAAAGGACGCACTTCAAAATACATAATCAAGAAGCTGGCTTTAAAATTTTTGCCGAAAGAAATTCTTTCAAGAAGAAAAATGGGTTTTGCCGTACCCATAGGGGGGTGGTTCAAAAACGAATTAAAAAGCTATATCTCCGAGATATTACTTGATAGGAAGGCCCTGGGGAGGGGCTATTTTAAAGAGGGCAGTATTGAAAAGTTGATAAGCGAACACACCTCGGGCATAAGAAACAACAAGCATAAGCTGTGGTCTTTGTTGAATCTCGAATTGTGGCATAAAGTGTTTATGGAGAATGGATCGTTTGAACCGTTAATGAAACTTTAGGTGAGACATGTGTGGCATAGCCGGTGTTTTGGATTTTGGAAATAAAAAAGTAGAAAAAGATATTGTGCAAAAGATGGTCTCGATACAACGACATAGAGGGCCGGATGGCGAGGGGTTTTATTTTGGAGAGAATATTGGACTCGGGCACGCGCGCCTCGCGATAATAGACCTTTCCAAAAATGCGGATCAGCCAATGGCCAATGAGGATAACACCAAATGGATTATTCATACCGGAGAAATTTATAACTATCTGGAGCTGAAAAAAGAACTTACGGAATTGGGCCACACATTTAAAAGTGCGAGCGATACGGAAGTTATACTGCACGCGTTTGAAGAATGGGGGGAAGGGGCCTTAAACCGCTTTAATGGTATGTGGGCATTTGCAATATGGGACACAAAAAAACATCAACTTTTTGTCTCAAGGGATAGATTTGGAATAAAACCTTTTTATTATTTTTTTGACGGAGAACATTTTATATTCGCTTCGGAGATAAAAGCCCTTTTACTGCATCCTTTAGTGAAAAAAGCGCCCAATGAACAGACGATTTACAACTACCTCTCTACAGGGTATGGCTATACGGATATGTCTAAGGATACTTTCTTTGACGGCATTGAACGTCTGAAGGAAGGTCACTACATCTTATTGAGAGACGGTAAATTTACGACAAGGTGTTATTGGGATATAACGACAAAAAAGGACAATAGCGGAAAGGATCTGCGTGAATTGGTAGAGGAATTCCACGTAATCTTTGAGGATGCGATAAGGTTGAGATTGAGGGGTGAGGCGGAAATTGGTATTGCATTAAGCGGGGGATTGGATTCCTCGGCTATCGCCTGCACAATTTCGCGGCTGACCGGCAGAAAATTAAAGGCGTTTTCTTCTTATTTTAAGGAAAAACAGTATGATGACAAAAAATTTGTCGAGTCCGTTTTAGAGGTAACCGGTTTTAAAGGTAATTTTACGTTTCCCGATACGCGAAATATATTCAAAGCGTTGCGGCCGATCATATGGCATCAAGATGAGCCGGCTCTAGGTTTGGATATCTATAGCCATTGGAATGTTTTTGAAACCGCAAAAAAACACGGCGTAAAAGTAGTTTTGAGCGGTCAGGGCGGAGACGAAGCCCTTGCCGGATACCTCAAATATTACCCATATTTTTTTGCGGATCTAATTAAAAAAAACAAGATCCCGACACTATTTAAAGAGTTAAAATGCTATCCCGGACTTGCCCGGCGCGCGAAACCAAAAGTTATCGGCGAGGCTCTTTACATTTTAGCCTCGTCTTTTGTTCCCGGCAAGCTTAAAGATTTCAGAAAATTGCTTTGCAGAAATCAAATTCCTTATTTAAATCAAAATTTTACGGGGGAACATGATAAGGGCCTATTCGGCGGATTTAAATTTAACGAAATACTCAACAATGCCTTATATAATGCGTTTAAAATATCGCCGCTTCCTTCTCTGCTCAGGATCGATGATAAAAACGGAATGGCCCATTCAATCGAATTAAGGAGTCCTTTTTTGGACTACCGGCTCGTGGAATTTTTATTTTCCATTCCCTCAGCTTATAAAATAAAAGACGGTTATACGAAATATTTTTTACGTGAGAGCATGAAAGACATTTTGCCGGAAATTAACTGCTGGAGAAAGGAGAAAAGAAGTTTTTCGGGACCGGAGCGCTTCTGGTTCCGCGATCAGTTAAAGAATGAAACATCAAAGATTTTCAAGTCTAAAAGTTTTTCAGACAGGGGATATTTCAACGTGCAAAAGGTAAATGAGATGTTCAGCGCCCATGTAGAGGGGCGCGGTGATTTTAAATCGGAGATATGGAGTTTACTTAACCTGGAACTATGGTTTAGGACATTTATTGATAGTTAGGAGCGGAAAAATTGCGTTTAATTAGCAATCTTAGAGAAATCAAAGAACTTTTAGCGGCAAACGGGATAGGGTATGCCCTCAGGTATATCAAAAGAAAATTTATCGCTAAAATAAACGCTTTTCCCACTACGCTGACCTTTGAGGTCTCGAGCGCATGCAATATAAATTGTGAGTTTTGCTGGGTGAGATATCTGGACGCGTCAATGAAACGGGGCGTTATGGACTTTTCCGTATTTAAAAGAACGATTGACGAAACAGCGGATTTTTGCACAATGGTTCAACTTGCCTGGCGCGGAGAGCCGATGATGAACAGGGATCTATACAGAATGATCGATTACGCGAATAAAAAAAATATCTTCAGCACTTTTTCCACTAACGCGACTTTATTAAACCCTGACAACATAGATAAACTATTAAATTCCGGATTGTCCGAGATCGTGCTTGCCATGGACGGAACAACAAAGGCAACGTATGAGTCGATACGCAGGGGGGCGAATTTTGACGCGGTCTTAAGAAATATAAAACAATTAGTAAAAAGCAAAAAGGAGCGTGGATTAAAAAAACCACAGATCAGAATCCAGTTCATAGCAACAAAAAAGAATTATGGCGAGATACCGGAATTTGTAAAATTTATGGATAAAATCAAACCGGATAGCGCGTATTTGAAATCCTTATATATCGATACCAGCGCCAAGGACCCGTCTTACATAAGAAAAATGGTTGAGGATTATTTTATAGATTTGGATGGCTTGCCTTCGCGATATAGCACGAACAAAGGGCAGGATATAATTCTGAAAGACACAAAGAAGCATAAAAGGGCCCGCTGTCCTCAGGACGCGAAATATCCGGTTATTTCGCATAAAGGGGATGTGATAGGCTGCTGTTTTGATGTTTATGAAAAACACAAATTTGGCAATGTGATGGAAAAATCATTTAGAACCATATGGAAGGATAGGAGATACGCGGATTTTAGAAAAAAAATCATGAATAAAAAACTTCTTCCCGTATGTAAAACCTGCCTGCCGCCCGATAATGACGTGAATATCAGAAACTTATAGGTAATCTCGGATTTTGTACGACATGAAAAGTATATTATCTTTTCGAAAGAGCGCCCCGATAAAACTAATTTATGTTAAAAAGAGAGGTTAAATACAAGATGGAAAAAAGTGGGGATGCGATGAAGCAGTATTACGATAACTATTGGGCGATAAGGGATTTCAAAAAGGAAATAAGAAACAGGCCCCGGAAAAAGTTCATCAAGTTTTATCCGCTGGCGAATTTCGACAGACCCTCTCAGGCCCATCGCGTATGGATGGAATACGTTTTATCGGCAGACAAAGTTTTGGATTTTGGAGCGGGCGATTTACGATTTAAAGAATTTGCAAAACATAATAAATTCAAAGGAGAATATCGCACATTAGACATAGGGAAAGATTTTACCTACGATTTTAACAATTTAGACGATATAAAAGAAAAATTTGACCTGGTTCTGTGTTTCGAAGTCATTGAACATATGGATCTGGTGAGTTTTTTAAACTTTTTGAAAAAGCTCAAAGACAAACTGAATAAAGGCGGAAAAATTATAATAACGACCCCGAACGCTCATCATATAAATCATTTTTGGAAAACCGATGTGACTCATCTTAGGCCATATCCATACGAAGATTTATACGCTTTATTACGGATTAACGGGTTTAAGGATATCATCATGTACAGGATCGTCTGGTGGGCCGGTGCAGGCGCGTTTTTTCACCTGGAGTTCAATCTCAGGCGGATGTTAACGCATGTTTTGGGGGTTGATTACGCTACAAATATCGGTTTCGTCGCTTCATTATAAATGAAAGCGTACATGAAAAGATTGTCGTGTCGCCTCAGGGCTAAAGCAAAAACTTAACGATGATATGGTAAAGAAAATCTTAAAGCTTCTTATAGATGACCATCATATGCGCCAGAAGGCAAATTATATTAAGTACCTCATTTCAGGAAAGGGGTCGGCCCTCAATTATAGGCCGTTAACTGTTTCCGTAGTATCTACGACAAGATGCACCCTTTCTTGCGATATGTGCCCGACCCATTCCGGTATGGTGCCGAAGGATTATAAATGGCGCCAGACAGCAGCCAAAGACATGGATTTTAAGTTATTCAAAAAAACCGTTGATTTTTTCCGGGAGGCATTATCGGTGCATATAATAGGGGCTGGCGAACCAATGTTGAATAAGGATTTTTTTCAAATGGTTGATTACGCAAACCGTAAACGCAAAATGGAGGTGAAAACTTTTTCTAACGGTACCACTGTCGCCGAGAATATGGAAAATCTGATCGGCTCAAATCTAAACAGCATAACGATCAGCGTAAACGGGCATGACAAGCGGGAATATGCGCGATTAACGGGTATGCCGGAGAAGGTTTTTGAAAAAATCAACCGGGCCGCGAAAGAATTGATAGAAGAGAAAAATCACAAAAAAAAAGGCATGCGGGTAAAACTTTCT
>Ga0180433_10006859_pt1 | contig 14757 bp, 9 predicted proteins | sample SS_ome_8_FD_132980 | JGI IMG/M metagenome (GOLD analysis project Ga0180433, IMG submission 132980) | Hypersaline lake sediment archaeal communities from the Salton Sea, California, USA - SS_1_D_1 metaG | ecosystem: Environmental > Aquatic > Non-marine Saline and Alkaline > Hypersaline > Sediment... | reverse complement strand
ACGATACAAGATTTAAAAATCATTGAAAAAATAGACAAACGCATTGAAAAAAACAAGGATCCAAGAAGAATAGTAAGTACAGGTAAATCCGTAGCAGCTTTGATTCTAAATGGGCTGGGTTTTACAAATCGTAGATTATATTTAGTTAGCCAATTTTTTGAAAACAAGCCACTGGATAGACTTTTGGGCGATAAGAATATTAAGCCTGAAAATCTAAATGACGATGCTTTGGGAAAAGCTCTTGATGAAATAGCAGAATATGGAACGACAAAATTATTTGCAGAAATAGCTTTTGAAATAGCAAGAGATCAAGGATTGTTTGGAAAGTTTGGCAGATTTGACACATCAACAATTTCTGTTGAAGGGTCATATGACAATCAAGAGGGAGAAGAGGTTGTCAATATTACCTACGGGTATTCTAAAAACCATAGGTCCGATTTGAAACAAATGACAATTTTACTGGGAATGACCGGCAAATCAAATTTACCATTCTGGTTCGAGACATTGGATGGCAATAAATCCGATAAGCAATCTCTTCACGAATCAGTTCTTGCTATGAAAAACTTTTACAAACAAATTGAAGCAGCTCCTGACTTAACTTGTGTTGCAGATGCTGCATTGTACAATGCAAAAAACTTGCTGGCTGAACAAAACCGTTTTTTCTGGATAACTCGAGTACCAGAAACAATTAAAGAAACAAGAGAGCTTCTTGAATACCCTGCCAATGGTAAAAATTGGCAACAATTCACTGACAATCCAAAATATAGTTTTTACATGCACCACTCTAATTACGGTGGCGTAGAACAAAGGTGGATGATTATTCACTCAGAAGAGAAATTCAAGAAAGAGAGGAAGACCTTCAAAAAAAATATTAAAAGCAAAAAAGAAGGCGTGGAAAAAGAGTTTAAAGCTCTTAGCCGCAAGGTTTTTGCGTGCCGTGAAGATGCTATAAAAAAGTTGAACAGCTTCAAAAAGAAAAACCCACTATTCGAGATTTTGGGAAAAGTAAAAGAGATAACAAAATATGCCTCTGGGGGACGCCCCAAGAAAAACAAAAGCCCACAGGTGGTGGGTTATGCAATTGAAGGAAGCATCCTCATTAACGAGTCCGCAGTTACTCAATTATTGCAGCGGAAAGGTAAGTTTATTCTCGCAACAAATCGCCTCGATAAAGAGGTTCTTCCCGATGAATCAATTTTATCTGAGTACAAGGAGCAAAACTCCGTTGAACGAGGTTTCGCATTTTTGAAAGATCCTTGGTTCATGGCGCATTCAATATATCTGAAAAGCGAAAGACGTATCTCCGCGCTGATGATGATTATGACATTATGCTTACTCGTGTATAACTTTGCCCAATATAAAGCAAGAAAGATCCTGCGGGAAACTGGTGATACATTACCAAATCAAGTAAAAAAGCAAGTTCAAAATCCAACCCTAAAGTGGATTTTTCTAAATATGGAGGGAATCACAGTTGTCAACCTTGCAGGCAAGATAAACTCCTTTAAAAGTGACTTTGTTGCAAATCTAAACCCAATTAGAAAGAAAATAATAGCTTTATTTGGTATTAATGCTAAAATTATCTATGGATTTAGTTAAGAGAGATCACCGGAATGTGAGTTTTAATAGTTTTTTGTGGAATATTATTATTGGCTGGTGGCAATGTGCTTTCTATGGACAAAGGTAATAATTTTAATTTTACTCAAGAAAGTGAAGCAGAAATGCAGCAGGGAGAGCGTCAAAACTCTCTTTTTGAAGGTATGACATTTGACTTTAATACCGAAGAAAATAATAACGAAGAAAATGGTAACGAGATATTTGATTTTGGTGGTGCAATCAATTCTAGCACAGCTGCTTCTGTAGGTTCAAATGATACTTCTGAGACATTTGATTTTGGTAGTAATATTTCTTTTGATTTTGACGATAAAAGCGATCCTGTAGATAGTTATATGAAGGATATTTTACATTTTCTTAAAGACAATAATTTGGCATTAGCAAAAATTATGATTAAAGATGAAATTATTCGCGATTATAATGCACGAGTGGATAAAGAAGGCAACAGGTTGATTCATTATGCAGTTAAGTATGGGAATAAGGATATAGTAGGGTTACTTGTTTGTGAAAAAAATGTTGATGTAAATATAAAGAATGATAATGGAGATACGCCTCTTTATGTTGTGTTGAAAAATAAAATGTATGAAAAAGCAGAAATGCTTTTAGGTAGTGGTGCTAACATTTTTGAAAAAAACAATAAAGGAAGGACGCCATTAGATTTACTTCAAACAAATTTGAATAAAGAGGAGGATTTTTTTCAATTTTGTTTATGGAATGCGTTTAAACTTTGTATTGATGAAAATGATTTGAAAGCAGCTCAAAGGTTAATTGATGCTGGATTACATTGGGATTCGGATTGGGTTACTGATTGGTTTTGTGACGGTGATGGAGGTTTGAAAGAGGTTTGCTTGAAGCGTGTGAAGTTTTTTATAAAAAATGGATTAGAATCAGAATTGTTGGTGCCTATTTTGTTTGCGCTTTTATATTATCATGAATCTAACGATGATTTAATAGATATTTGTACGTATCTTATAAAAAAAGGTGTAAGCTTTATTTCATATTTGGGTGCGGGTTCAGTTTTTCATTGGGTTGTATCTTATAAACAACTCAAGTTTGTTATTGATAATGGTGCCTACATATTTATAAATACTGAGCTTGAATTTACGGGTATTATTGGGGTTCCTATGGAGTTTTTTTTGCATGAGTCATATTCATTTGCTTATGTAAAATTGTTGGTTCTTAATGGGGCTACATTATCTCAGAAGGCTCAGGCTGGCCTTGGAAATAGTTTGGAAGAAATGTATGTAAAAAAAGCATTGAACTTTAAAAGATTATCAAAAGAAGAAAAGTTTAAAATTGTTTTTAAATTACTTAGAAAATGGGATAGTAATAACAAAGAAAAACAAGGCAATAAAGAGCTATACTTTAAATTATTGTTGAGCGAACTTGTCTTTAAGTTAGCAGATTTGTTTGATAAAAAAGATTTTGAAGTGCTTGATTATAAAAACACGGTGCTTTATAAGTTGTTTACAGGTGATGTGAAGACAAAGTTTATTAATGCAGTAAAACAGATATTTAAAGTGGATAATTTGGATGGCGTAGAAGCTGAAGAAAGTTTTGAGGTGTTTTTAGGCAAGACGTTTAGGGCGATGCTTAAAAATAAGCACGAAATATCTAAAATGGCGCTAGAAAAAGCTCTTTCTGTTGTAAAAGCAAATTATGACGAAAAAGGGCGTATTTATTTCTTGAGAAATGGTTATTATCCAGGGAAACAAGAGCTGGAGACAAAACTTGAAATTTATAACGGTGAAAAGTTTTCAGTACTTAAGTTGTTTTTGAGAAAATAGTAAAATAAAAAAATGTGCATAGTTTTTAAAAGAAGTGAAAATAGAGATATAAGGCCTGCGGATGCAGGCTTTTTTTGCTTGAGTTATTTTTCTTTTTGTAGTATAATATTTGTATAAATTATAAGTATAAATTATAAGTTCAAGTGTGCGAGTATCAAAATATTAAAATTTTTGATTTTAAATAGATCTATAAAATATGTAAAATAGATTGCTAGAGAGGATTTTGTATTATGGAACCAGGAGATAATAAAGATACGTTATCTAGTCAAAATGGTCCAAATGACCCAAATTCAGGGATAAAACCTATACTGATCGAGGATGAGTTAAAAGGGGCCTTTCTTGATTATGCCATGTCAGTTATTGTAAGTCGCGCGATTCCTGATATAAGAGACGGCTTAAAGCCTGTGCATCGACGTGTGCTATACACAATGCATAAATTAGGTTTTCACTATAATAGGCCATATCACAAATCGGTGCGTGTGGTTGGTGAAGTGCTTGGTAAATATCACCCGCATGGTGACCAAGCCGTATACAATACAATGGTCGGAATGGTTCAGGATTTCTCAAAGAGGTACCCATTACTTGATGGACAAGGAAACTGGGGTTCTGTTGACGGTGATAACGCAGCGGCAATGCGTTATACAGAGGTTCGTATGGAAAAAATTTCGCAAGAAATTTTAACCGATTTGGAGAAAGAGACGGTTGATTTTGTTCCTAATTTTGATGAATCTACTGTAGAGCCTGTTATTTTGCCAAGTAAGCTGCCAAATTTATTGGTCAATGGTACTGCAGGTATAGCTGTCGGTATGGCAACTTCTATTCCTCCCCATAATTTAGGTGAAATAATTGATGCTTGTTTAGCATTAATTGACAACGAAGATTTACCAGATGACGAGTTATTTAGTTTAGTGCCGGTACCAGATTTTCCAACTGGTGGAATTATTTGTGGTAGAGCGGGAGCTTTGCAAGCCTACAAAACTGGTAGAGGTCGGGTTATTGTACGGGGTGTTGTTGATATTGAGGAGACCAAAAAGGGGGCTCGGTTAATTATCACACAGTTACCGTATCAGGTAAACAAAGCTGAGCTTGCAATTAAAATAGCAAACTTAGTAAAAAATAAGGTAATTGACGGGATTTCAAATATTAGAGATGAGTCTGACAAAAGGGGTATGCGTCTTATTGTAGAGCTCAAACGTGGTGAAATACCAAACGTGGTATTAAACCAGTTATATAAGCATACGCCGTTACAGTCATCGTTCTCTATTTTAATGTTAGGTTTGCTTGATAATAAGCCAATGGTATTCACGTTGCGTGAATTATTATTACATTTTATCGAACACAGAAGGCAAGTTGTGTACAAACGTACACAGTATGATTTAAGAAAAGCGCAAGAGCGTGAGCATATATTGGCCGGTTTTATTATCGCGTTGCAAAATATTGATGAAGTCGTTGCCATTGTTAAGCAAGCAAAAGATGCGCAAGAAGCAATTGCTGCTTTAAATAAACGCTTCTTGCTTACGGTAAAACAGGGTAAAGCAATTTTAGAAATGAGATTGCAAAGACTTACGGGACTTGAGCAAGAAAAAATTCATAACGAAATGGCTGAACTGAAAAAAACTATTTTATTCTTAAAGTCTATTATCGAAGATAAAGAAATTTTAAAGCAAGAAATTATTAAAGAATTTGAAGATACTAAGAAAAATTATGCTGATGAGCGTCGTTCAGCAATTGCAGGCCCGATTGATATTCTTACTGAGGCAGATTTAATTCCAGATGAAGATGTGGTAGTAACTATAACATCTAAGGGATATATTAAGCGTGTTAACCTAGAAACCTATGGTGTGCAACATCGAGGCGGTAAAGGTAAGATGGGCATGTCTGCATTGGAAGAAAAAGAAGATTATGTGCTCGATCTATTTGTTGCAAGAAATCATGACGAACTACTCTTCTTTACTAACTTAGGGCGTGTGTATAGCATGAAAGTGTTTGAGGTGCCGGAAGGTTCGCGTACAGCTCGTGGTCGAGCAGTGGTAAATATTTTACCTCTTCAAGAAGGTGAGCGGGTAGTAAAGTTACTGTGTACTCGAGATATGGAAAATAAATTTGTTATGATGGCAACCAAAAACGGTCTAGTAAAGCGTACTGATGCAAAGGCATTTGCAAAAATACGGGTATCTGGAATCCGTGGTATCACACTCAAAGAGGGTGATGAGCTTGCGTTTTGTAATATTAGTTCTGGGGATTGCTCAGTTGTTATTGCGACGGCAAAAGGGCAAGGTATTAAGTTTCCAGAAGCAGAAGTTCGTGCGATGGGGCGTCAAGCTTCAGGTGTTATTGGTATTAGGTGCAAAGAGGGGGATCGAGTTGTTGGCATGGAAGTTATCCATGATGATGAGGGAGATATTCTTTTTGCAACTGAACGCGGGTATGGAAAACGGGTGAAAGTTCCTGACTTTAGACTTGCGCATAGAGGTGGTGTTGGTGTTAGAACAATACCGACTGAAAAGAGAAACGGTCTTGTCATTGGTCTTGCTATGGTATATCCAGATTCTCATATATTATTAATTGACGTTGGTGGAAAGATTATTAGACTTTCTCCAAAAGAGATTAGAACAATGGGAAGACAAGCCAAAGGTGTTAGGTTAATTAAACTTGATAAAACGCAAAGATTAGCTGCAGTTGTTGCTTTTAGAGAGGATGAGGATAGAGATAAATCTGCGCCATCAAGTGAGCCATCAGGTTTAGCTGGTTTAAAAATAGAAGATGCTTCAAAAGAGGTGCAAGAGGGAGCTCAGGGAACTAAGAAAGAAACCCAAAAGCCAGAAAAAGTTGCACAAGAACAAGAAATTGAGCAATCACAAGTTCCAGTTTCATCGGTAGAAAAAACAACTAGTGAAACTGCGCAGATGGGTGCGCAGCAGCAAAGTTTCTTTTCTTTTAGTGAGCCATCTAGTGAGTCAGGTGGGTCAACTGATGATAGTGATAATAGTGAACCTGATGAGTTTATGCAGTTTTAAGTTTTAAATATTTTTAAAAATAAAAAAGGGTTTCGAGAGTTTTCTTGGAACCCTTTTTTGTAAAAAAAGATGGGAAATTTAGGGAATCATGAGCAAAGAGATTGTGCTGTTACACATATCACTTATTGAGGGAATTGGGCCTATTTCAGTAAAAAAAGTTTTAGAAAATATTTCCCAAGATCTTGATTTATTACATTTATATAGTTTTAAAAAAATAGATTTTATGGGTCAATTTGGTTTGTCCGAGGGGGTATCCCAGAAGTTAGTATACGGGCTCAAAGATACGTCAAGCTTAGAAAAAGAAGTAAATTTAATAGCTAAAAATAATATTACATTTGTTACGCTTTTTGATAAAGAGTATCCAGAGATTTTAAAAAATATCTATGCGCCACCCCCTGTGTTATACATAAAAAGTAAAAACAAAGAAGTTACTTCCCAGTTATTGGGATATAAGAAAAAAATAGCATTTGTGGGTTCTCGAAAAGCTCATAGATATGGGGAGCAGGTAATAGAAAATATTATTCCTCCTATGGTACAAAATAACTGGATAATTATTAGTGGAGGTGCTATTGGTGCTGATAGCATGGCTCATCGAGAGACGGTAAAAGCGGGAGGTAAAACAGTTGCCATAATAGGCTCTGGGTTATTGAACCCGTATCCAAATTCAAATAAGCGATTATTTGAAGAGATTGTTGATGCCGGTGGAGCACTTGTAAGTCCTTTTAGGTTGGAAACTGTTGCGCGTCCAGGGAATTTTCCTGCAAGAAATAGGATTATTGCGGGGTTAAGTTTGGGGTGTGTAGTAATTCAGGCAGCCAAAAAGAGTGGTGCCTCAATTACTGCTCAGTTTGCCCTTGAACAAGGGCGAGAGGTTTTTGCCGTTCCTGGACCTATTGGCGATGAATTGAGTTTAGGGTGCCATAATTTGATCCAACAGGGAGCAAAACTTATCTCTTGTGCTGATGATATTTTCGTCGAATTTGGTGATGAAAACACACAATTATGCCAAGATTCCCAAATAAAAATAGATTTTACAAAGACAAATAAAAATATCGAAAAAATAGTGCAAATCACGAAAATCTCACAAAGTTTAGAAAAATCTTCCAAAATTCTCCCCAAGTATAAGCCCGGAACCATAGAAAATATTGTTTTTACTTGCTGTAAAGATCCCTGTTCTATAGATGAAATCGCTGTTGTGGCAAATAAACAAATTCATGAATTACATGAGATTTTATTCGATATGCAGCTTACAGGGGCCATTAAGCAAAATCATGCTGGTATGTTCGAGTGGGCATAAAAAATAAAAAGCTGGCAAAATAAATAATAAAATATTGCATTTATTCTCTATTGTGATATAATTATATGTGAAAGCTGTAAATTTTGTGTGCTTGCTAGTAGCACCTAATTAAATAATATTATGGAGATAAAAATGATTTCTATTAAACAAAATATTTTCAGAGGCTTGCCAAAGGCTTTTATTTTGGCACTTGCGATTCTATTTCAATTCAACTATTGTTCTGCTATGAAAGAGACTAAAGCGAGCAAAGAGGTTAAGAGTAATATTGCAACAAAAGTTTTGCTGAGTTTAAATTGTGGACACAAATTTTACAGAGATTTTTTGATGGAACTTGTGAGATATCAAGTCGAGGAAGAGAATAATTTTTCCTACTGCTGTCCTATTTGCTTGAAGAGCTTTACAGATGAAGATGTGAAAAATATTTTCGAAGAACATGTTTTTGAACGATGGGACTATTTGAGAAATTTACATATTATGAAAAAAGATAAAAACTTCTTTAGTTGCCGTACTCCCAACTGTTGCAATGGTTTGTTTTATTTCAAGGGAGATAGCCAAATATGGACCTGTGATATGTGTCGGCATCAATATTGTTTGTGTTGCAAAAAAGAAGGGCATACGGGATCTTGTGAAGATTATGAAATGTATTTGAAAAGAAATTCTTTGCAAAAGTATAAAGTCAGAGAGCTTTTTAAGCTTGGTAAAATCAAGAGATGTCTGTTCTGCAGAATTTATACACATTGCGTAAATAATAACATTGATATTACTTGTGAGCGTTGTTCAGCGCACTGGTGTTGGCATTGTATGAAATTTCATGGTTATTGCATGCATAGACCACCTTTAGGAAAGGACGTAAGTGCTCAATAACTTGGGGTGTTTTTCAATAGGAAATAATGCTTGTTTAAAAAAACACGTAGCAAAATTCTTTTGGTAAAATCCATCAACCAGATATAGATATTTTATTTAGCAAAAACAATGATTTATTTTGTGGGTAATCGAACATTATCTCGATTTTTAATTACCAAGGAAAGCCCAAAAACTAATGTTATTTTTGCGACAAGTTATACTTAAAGTTGCAAATATATCCCGAGATTTGCGGCCAGTTACACTTCGGGTCGGCCCAGATATTTTGCCTTTAATTTCCATATCTTTGTCTTATGGGGAGTTTTAAAAGACTCTAAAAAGAGAGCCAAAGTGTACACATTTTTTAAAGCTTGCAAAAAATTTAAGAACATAGTAATAGTAGATTATTATTATATTCTTATATTTTGTGAGGGTTTTATGAATAATAAGGCACGTATGGCAAGCGAGCATATTATTTATTTAAATAAACATGCTCGTAGAAAGAATTTATATATAGAGTTATTTTTATTGGCTTTATTTATAATTTCTTCTTTTATTTTGTATTGGATTTTCCCAATAAATAAAATATTTTTATTTGTTATTCCCGTTGGATTGTTTATTATTGCGCGATTTTATATCTTTTTTGCCAATAGTAAAGCGTTAGTTTTACATAATGGTAAAATATATGTATGTCGTTCAGGCTTTGTGGCAAAAAGGGAGATGGAAAAAGCCTATATTGCTCACACGCGAAATATGTTTTTGCAAAAACAACGGTGCATCTTTTTTGACCTAGACTCTGGAAGACTCTATGAGCCCATCTATTTTGAAGACTGGGGTCTTTATACGCTCCCATCAACCATTGTTGCCGTGTGTGAAAATGACATTGATGTGTCCCTGGATGATCTTTTGGATGTTATTAAGAATTATATGAAATAATTATGAGTAGCGGCCCCTATGGGGGCCGTTTTGTCCTGAAGGGGCCTTGGCCCAAGTATTTAGGCCCAAGAGTATAAGGGTTTAAGATGGAGTTTAAGATAATTTTTTTGCTTTTTTATTAAGAATCATGTATTATTATAGTATATATTGCAATTGTTCTATAGTCGTGTTCTTACATATCGAATTAAGACTTGGTCTAATTGTTAAAAAGATTTTCTTTTTGAAAGTTTTAGGATATATTTAATATATTTTAAATATATTTTGTTGTACGTTGTTGATATTATAAAAATTATTAATAGAAGGTTTGGAGCTTATCATGCCAGTACCTAAACGAAAACGCTCTCGAGCTCGAAGAGATAAAAGATTTGCAAACAAAGGAATGAAGGTAAAAGTTATTACCGAATGTTCAAATTGTAAAATACCGATTGCACCTCATCAGGCGTGCAAAAGCTGTGGTTTCTATAAAGGTAAAAAAATTATGGAAACCAAAATCGATCGAGCAATTAAGCGAGGTAAAGAAAGACAAGCGAAAATGGCCAAAAAGCAAGAGAGGGAAGGTACCTCTACAATTGAGCCAAAAGAGCAGGCAGCCCAAGGTGAACAAGGGGTGACCAAAGAGTAAAAAAGTATAATTTTTTGCTAATATTTGTGTATAAATGAGGGAAGCTGGGTAAGTTTTCCTCATTTGATTTAAATGGAGTCTATTATGGTTTTTCAAAAAATAAAAAAAATAAGTTTTATATTTTTATTGAGCACAGTGTTGTGCTCACAAAATAGCTTTTCAAACTATTTTATTACTGTGTTTAATGAAAACAAAATAACGGTACGCAGTGCGTTAACCGGGGAAAAATTAGCACAGATAACTGGTGAAGAAGATGAAAAATTTTGTGCAGTAAGTTGTTTTTCAGATGGTGCCTACTTTGCTGTAGCAAATAACAAAAAAGAAATAAAAATATGGGCCATTTTAAAAATTGTGCAGGAAATAAAGCTAAAACCTGTTAAGACAATACTAAGTGATTGTGTTATGGTAAAGCTTTTTTTTGAACCTCAGGGGAAATACCTGTTTTCAAAAAATTTGATTAATGAAATAACAATATGGGATACGTTTACATGGGATAAAATAAACGTTCCAAAGTTTGACAAGTTACCATATATATCTTTGGCTTTTAGTGTTGATGGCAGATACCTAGCATTGCAGTCTTTTGCGGGTTGTAGGTCTTGTGTAAAGTGTTTTTTATGTAATATAGAGATTTTTGAAACAGGGACCTGGAAAAAGGTCAAAACGTTTTTATTCGAAGATAGTCTGAAGAAAATTTATTCATGTATGACTTTTGGGCCTAATAATTTATTTGCTATTGGTTGTAAAAATGGGGATGTTGTAATATGGGATTTTGAAAATCCCAGAAAGCCAAAATTATTACGTAAGTTTCGTGTTTTGAGTGGTGATGTGACTGCTCTTTCGTTTAGCCATGATGGATGTTGGTTGGCATCAGGAGGTCTTTGTGGAGAAATTGCTATAACTGATATGGTTACGTTCGAATCAAAATTGGTCAAATGTGGAACAGGTTTTAGCACTTTTGAATATGCAGATGGAAGAGTAGCGAGATATGACGTGAAAAAACTGATGTTTAGTTTCAATAAACAGGTACTTATTTTTGGTACGGGGCTTGCGAATGTAGATGTTTTAGATACGTCTATGTGGAAACATATTAAAAGAATAAGAGCAGAAGATGATAACTGGGAATATATTTTTGATTTTGCGTTTATACCTAAAATTAAAAGTCAAGATTTTCAAGAAAGAACGAAAGATGTGAAAAAGAGAAAGTTTAGTGGGCAAGAACGTAAAGAAATATGGGGGCAAGAGTTTTGTGTAGGTATGGTAAACAGTAAGCCAATGGTACTGTCAAAAGTATTGCTCAATTTGTAAACCTATAGTATGCTAATAGACATGAGCAAGTAATAATTCAGTAGGTTTATTAATAACTTTGTGTGGAGAAGTGTATGGTATTTCAGGACATGTATGTGGCGTTAAAAACAGTAATTCGTGAATTGTACGTAAAAGGATTTGTAAAAAATAAAAAAGCTGGTAAATTGGCAAAAGATACAATTATTATGGCAGTGTTATTGGGAGTTGCTGTTGGAGGTTTTTATCTGTACAAATATTATACCCATAGTAAAGAGGCTACCGCACAAAAAGTGTTATCAGAATGTTTGGAAGAATATGAACGTGCTGCAGGTGGCATGGGTTCTTGGTATGATGTTGAAGTTGCACTTGAAATGGGATATGAACAAAACTCAGGATCAAGTCTTGCGCCATACTTCTTGGCATACAAAGCAGACGCAATGCTCGAGCAAGATAAGAAAAGGCAAGCGACTGAAGTTCTGAAACAGGCGCTTGAAAAGATGTCACCGACAGATGATCTGTATGGGGTGTATAATCTAAAATTGGCACTTATGGAACTTGATCAGGAAAGTAGTAAACAAGAGGGTTTGAAATTATTAGAAGAAATTGCGCAAAAAGATGACTCTGGAAAAGCGGGTGCGCTTTACAATCTCGGGGCGTATTATTGGGACCAAGATAATCTTGAGAAAGCAAAAGAATATTTTGAAAAATTGACTACGTTAGAGGTGGATATAGAAAAAGATGGTGATATTCCTGAATTTAAATCACAATATCTGGAAATGGCTAAAGAAAAGCTAGAGCAGCTTAGTTAGTTAATTAATATTAAGTAATAATTAAATAATTTTGTGATTTAGTTTTTTGTAAAAAACAGGGATATAATTATGGAAAAAAAAAGTAACGTTCGTGTGCGTTTTGCACCGTCACCAACTGGTAAGTTGCATATTGGCAACTTAAGAGCTGCAATTTTTAACTGGCTGTATGCAAGACATCATAATGGCAAGTTTTTATTAAGAATTGAAGACACTGATCGTGAGCGCTCGAAACAAGAGTATACAGACTATATGCTCGAATCTTTGAAATGGATGGGAATTGATTATGATGAGAAACCGGTTATTCAGTCTTCTCGGGTAGATATACATCAGGAGATTATAGAAAAACTTTTGCAAGAAGGTAAAGCGTATAAGTGTTATTGTACACAAGAGGAAATTGAAACTCGTAATAAAGAAAAAGTTGGGCATGATGATTTGTATCTCGGGTATGATGGGTACTGCAAAGTTCTTGATAAAGAACTTGAGGGGCGTTCTTATGTAATAAGATTTGCTTTACCTGAGGGCAAAGAAAGCATAACTTTTAACGACCTGATACGTGGACCTATTACGTTTGAATTAAACCAGTTTGATGATTTTATTATTGTCAGATCAGATGGTTCTCCCATGTATAACTTGGTTGTAGTAATAGATGATGAGTTTATGAAGATTACTCATGTGATACGGGGTGAAGATCATATCTCGAATACGCCAAAACAGATCATGTTGTACCAGGCATGTGGATTTAAAGTGCCTCAGTTTGCGCATGTACCACTGATTTTAGGTCCAAGTGGAGATAAACTGAGTAAACGGGATGCAGCTGTTTCTGTATTAGAATACAGAGATCAGGGGTATTTAGCTGAAGCGTTATTTAACTATTTGGTACGACTGGGTTGGTCGCATGGTGATCAAGAACTGTTTACAGTACGTGAGTTGATACAATATTTTGATCTTAATAATGTTGGCAAAAAAGGTGCCATTTTTGATATTGATAAACTACTTTGGTTAAATGGTGTGTATATGCGTGAAAAAGGTGCCGAAGATTTAAAAAAGTTGTTAATAGAAGATTTGAAATTTGATTTTGCAAGTATATTACCAAAGTTTAGTGATGAACATATATTAAAATTACTGGATTTATATAAAGGGCGTACCAGAACTTTACGTGAGCTTATAGATAATTTAATTTTATTACATAATGGACCTGATGGGTACGATCAAGAAGCTGTTAAAAAGTGGGTAGATGGGCAGACGAAAGATCATGTGCAAAAGCTAATAGAACTACTTGAAAAAACAGATGATTTTACGCACGATGCACTTGCCCAAAATATTAAAAATTTGTGCAAAAATTTGGGAATAAAATTAGTTGCACTCGCGCAACCAATACGAATTTCTTTAGTTGGGTCAAGTGCTAGTCCAGGAGTTTTTGAGTTATTAGAAATTCTTGGCAAAGAAGAAAGTATAAAAAGATTAAGAAAATTTTAAAATTAAATAATAGTGGAGGCTTAACATGGTGGGTTATATTACGTATGAGAGTAGAATGGAAAGCCGGAGGAACTTATTATGAAAATAGCAATGTTATTTCCAGGATATGGAAGTCAGTTTGTTGGAATGGGAAAAGAGTTATACGATGAATCTCGTATAATGCAAGAGCATTTTGAACAAGCATCAAACTGTTTAGATATAAATTTTATAAAGTTATGTTTTGCATCCTCTGATTTAGAGCTTGCAAAAATGAGCAATGCTTATGCTGCGATTTTTCTTGTCAGTACATCAATTTATAAAATCTTACAGGAAGACGAAGGCATTACTCCTGATATTGTAACGGGTTACAATATTGGTGGTGTTGCTGCTATTTGTGCAGCTGGGGGTTTGAGTTTTGTTGATGGTTTATACATGATAAACAAATATGCTGCTTTTTATCAAGAGCTTCTTTCTAGTTTAGATGTTTCTTTGATAAAAGTTTCTGGAATAAAGGGCGATACTCTTAAAGAAATTTGTGAACAATATAGTACTCATGATTCTTTTGCTCGTATTGCGGTGTATGTAAAAGAAGATGTGCAAATTGTTGCTGGAAATAGTACCATTATTGAGCAAGTTGAGACAGCTGCACAAAAACATAAAGCAAAAGTCGAAAACTATGGTGTTGAAATAGGGTTACATAACTCTCTAATGAAACCTGTTTCTGATTATGTAAAATTGTATTTTGAAAAGGTTGATTTTAAAGATACAAAAATACCATTTTTAAATACTATCGAAGTGCAGACGATGACGTCGGGGCAAACGCTCAGAGCTGCGGTGCTTGAGCATATAACTTCCCCCCTCAAGTGGCACCAGTCATTGGAATATTTGCATGACTATGATCTTTTTGTGCAAATAGGTCCAGGAACAGCTGTGAGCAAGATGGTGCAACAGATGTATCCGGAAAAAAGGGTTATTTCGATAAATAAGCAAAAAGATATAGATGAGTTAGTGAAAATAGTAACCCATTCGTCAGGCTCAGGGCAGGCCCATTCGTCAGGCTCCCCTCGCAAAGGTCGGGACGCGGCAGGGCAGGCCCATT
>Ga0180433_10006858_pt1 | contig 14757 bp, 11 predicted proteins | sample SS_ome_8_FD_132980 | JGI IMG/M metagenome (GOLD analysis project Ga0180433, IMG submission 132980) | Hypersaline lake sediment archaeal communities from the Salton Sea, California, USA - SS_1_D_1 metaG | ecosystem: Environmental > Aquatic > Non-marine Saline and Alkaline > Hypersaline >... | reverse complement strand
TTGCTGCTTGTAGAACGGCAGCGGGAAAGGCACCTCGGGGAGTGTTGAAAGATACGCGTCCGGAATATATGGGAACTACAGTCCTCACCGATCTTCTCAGGAGGGCGGGAGATTTAGATCCAATGGTTATTGATGATGTTATCATTGGATGTACATTCCCAGAGTCAACCCAAGGGCTTAACTTAGGCCGTGTACTTGTTATGTCTATGGGCTGGCCTGATCGGATCCCCGGGATGACTGTCAATAGGTTCTGTTCTTCAGGACTGCAGTCTATAGCAATCGGTGCAGAGAAGATTATGTGCGGATTTTCGGATGTAATAATAGCGGGCGGCGTGGAGAATATGAGTCAAATTCCTATGGGAGGCAGCATGATGTACCCAAATCCTGCTTTGGTAGACGAGAGGCCGGGGGCATTTACCGGTATGGGGCTGACCGCTGAGAATGTCTCAGAACGTTATAATATAAGCAGAGAGAGACAGGATGAATTTGGGGCAAGAAGTCAGCAGAGGGCGGAGGCAGCTTATAAGGCTGGGCGTTTTAAGAGCCAGATTGTCCCCATGAAGGTAAAAAAACAGATCAAATTGCCTGATGGATCCTTTACGTTCGAGGAGTTTATCTTCGATAAAGACGAAGGGGTACGTCCGGGCACCACAAAAGAGAGCATATCTAAGATTCGTCCTGCATTTAAAGTGAATGGAACGGTAACTGCCGGAAATTCTTCACAGACGAGTGATGCAGCGGCAGGTGTAGTTCTTATGTCTAAGGAGAAGGCCAAGGAATTGGGGCTAAAGCCAATGGCTACTTTCCGTTATCATACTGTAGAGGGGTGTCCTCCAGAATACATGGGGTTAGGACCATCAGTTGCTATACCGAAGGTTCTCAAGCTATCTGGCATGACGCTTGATCAGATGGAGCTCATAGAGTTGAATGAGGCCTTTGCATCTCAGGCTATATATTGCATTGAAACATTGGGGATCAATGAAGAAATAACAAATGTAAATGGTGGGGCCATTGCATTAGGTCACCCTTTAGGGTGCACAGGTTCGAAATTAACTACACAACTAATCTATGAAATGCAGGCGAGAGGTCTAAGATGGGGATTGGTTTCTATGTGCATAGGATTTGGCATGGGGGCGGCCGCGATATTTGAAATAGAGGATTATTAATTGAGGGAGGATTGATAAAAATGGCAAAGGAAAAACTTTTCAAGGGTGGAGAATTTTTAATTACAGACGCCTTGCCTGAGGATGTGTTTACACCTGAGGATTTTACCAATGAGCAGAGATTGATAGGGAAGTCTGCCGAGGAATTCGGATTAGGTGAGTTGGCACCAATTAGGGATGAACTTGCTGAACTAAATGGAGAATTATTGACAAGCCTTCTAAGAAAAGCAGGGGAACTCGGCTTGCTTTCTACTGATATGCCGGAGATATATGGAGGATCTGAGCTTGACAAGGTAAGTTCAGTGTTGGTTACAGAACGAATTAATCAGGGCATTGGAGGCTTTCTTTTGGCTTATGGGGTACAAACAGGTATTGGAAGCCTTCCTATTGTATTTTTTGGATCGCCCGAGCAGAAAAAAAGATACCTTCCGAAACTTGCTACAGGTGAGATGATAGGCGCTTATGCCTTGACAGAACCGGCTCATGGCTCGGATGCCCTTACGGCTGAAACTACTGCCGTCTTATCCGACGATGGCAAGTATTATATATTGAATGGCCAAAAGCAGTTTATTTCAAATGCCGGGTTTTGCGACTTAATCCTGACCTATGCTCAGGTGGATGGCACGAAGTTTACCGGCTTTATCGTTGAGCGGAAATGGGATGGGGTTTCGGTTGACGAGGAAGAGGTAAAAATGGGAATGCATGGCGGCTCCACGAGGTCTGTGATTTTTCAGGATGTAAAGGTGCCTATTGAAAATGTGCTTGGTGAAATCGGCAGAGGCCACGTTGTTGCACTTAATACATTAAATATAGGAAGGTACAAATTAGGGGCAGCCACGGTTGGGGTAGCAAAATTCTTGTTAGCAGATGCCATTAAATATGCAAAGACTCGAATTCAATTCGGAAGACCCATAAGCGATTTCGGTTTGATAAAACAAAAAATTGCAGAGATGGTGATTAAGATTTATGTGAATGAAAGCTTAGGTTATCGCATAGCCGGACTTCTTGATCTTCTTTTAGAGGGGATTGACCCTTCGAAAGAGGATGCTGGTCAAAAAACCGGAGAGGCCCTCAGGAAATATGCCCTGGAATGTTCTGTAAATAAGGTCTTTGGCTCAGAGGTGCTTGATTATGTAGTTGATGAATGTGTCCAGATAATGGGCGGATACGGCTATATCCAGGATAATATGATAGAGAGCGGTTACAGGGATTCAAGAATAAACCGTATATGGGAAGGGACAAATGAGATCAATCGCCTTCTTATTGTTGACCGGTTGATGAAGGCCGCAATGAAGGGAGAGCTACCTCTTATTGATGTAATTAAAAAATTGACAGGCGAGCTCATGAGCTTTAGACCTTCACTTAGTGAGGAAGAAGGGGTTCTCGAGAAAGAGAAAAGAATGGTCTCGATGGCAAAAAAAATAGGCCTTCTTGCAGCAGGTGCCGCTACCCAAAAATACATGGAAAAGCTGGCCGGAGAACAGGAGGTAGTTGGGTTAATGGCGGATATTATTATAGAGATATTCGCAATGGACAGTGCCTTGTTAAGGGCCTTAAAAAAATTCCAGAAGGAAGGTGAGGAAAAGGCGTCGATACATATAGCAGCCGCGCAGGTATTCATAAATGACTCATTCCCAAAAGTAGATGTGATGGCAAGACAGATATTTGCAGCTGTTAGCGAGGGAGAAGAACTGAGGACTCAGCTTATGGCATTAAAAAAACTTGCTCGTTATACACCTGTTAATACTATTGCACTTAGGAGGAAGATAGCGGATAGTGTTATACCAGTTGCCCGTTATAACCTTACCAAGATATAAAAGGTGTGAAATATCTGAGTAGGTCTAAAATCAAATTGCAAAGTGAATTAGAGGGGAAGGAGTTTTCTTCAGGGGACGCCATTTTTTCTCCTTTTTGCCCTTTTACGTACATTAAAATTAGATATAATTAGTATTGCATAAGTTTTAATGATATGATAGGTCAAACGTCTTGACAATATTGCTTATTTTGTGGTAGCCAAAACACATAGACCCTGTAAATTATCTTAATTAAAGGAGGCAAATATGGACAAGGATGATCACAAAAAAGAAAATAATGAAGAAGAAGAGGATCTCCTTGATCTGGAAATTGATGAAGATTTTTTAAAAAACGATCTCTCGGAAGAAAACTATGAAGATGATTCGGATGAAGATATTATTGACCTTGTTGATGTAACAGAAGAAGACATTGAAGAGGGATTGGATGAAAAAGATATTGAGAATCTTGGGGATTATGAGTTAGATGAAGAGAAAATTAATGCAAGCCAGGGTAATCAATATGAGGGCAAGGAAAATGCTAAAGATGCTATTGGGATAGAAGAGGATAAGACCGAGGATTCAATGTGGGGTAATGAACTCGAATCTGATGACCTATTTGGAGCAGAGGATAATATTGATGAAGAATTAATTATGTCGGAAGATGATAAAGAAGGTTTTACCGGCGAAGAGGGCGGTTCAGAAATCGATTTTTTAGATGATGATGAATTAGATGAAGAACTTGAAAAACTTATCTCTGAAGAAGAGGGTGATGGGGCAGATGATATAGGCGAGGAGGAAATAGTCGAGCAGGAAGAGCGTTCCGAGGAAATAATCGAGGAGGAAGAGCATCCCGAGGAAATAGTAAGCCAGCCGCCTCCTTTAGAAAGTCAGGCAGAGTATAGCGAAGAAGCTGTTCGAAAGGAAATAGGACCATTACCAGAGGAGAAGATTGAGGTTGTCCTGGAAAAAGTTGCAAGTGAGGTATTGGAAAGGGTAGCAAGAGAGGTAATACCAGAGGTAGCAGAGAAGATAATTAGAGAGGAGATTGATATTCTCAAAAAGGATATGGAAATTTAAAGATACAATGAAATAATTTTTATTTTGATAAATAGGCACAAAGGTAATTAATGAATTAATATGAAAGTTACCTTTGTGCCTATTTATGTAGTGTCAATTTAGGTTTTTTAATATAATAAACTTTGGTAAAGGAAAAAGATTCAGTTTTTTTATGGTTTCAAAAATTACATACATTTTGACATTTTTTGGGAGCCTAAAGGGTTAGTCACAGAAGATAAAGGATATCATGTATGATGGAAGAGAATATTTTGGCTAAAATATACGAGCCAGGGGAAGTTGAGGAAAAATGGTACAGATACTGGGAAGAAAATGGGTTTTTTAAGGCCAGCGCTAATTCTGACAAGCCGAGCTTTTCTATTGTGATTCCACCACCAAATGTTACAGGCAGGCTTCATATGGGCCATGCCCTGAACAATACCCTGCAGGATATTTTGGTCAGGTATAAGAGAATGAAGGGTTATAATGTGCTTTGGCAGCCTGGGACAGACCATGCAGGCATTGCAACCCAAAATGTAGTTGAGAAAGACCTTGCAGCAAAGGGAACAGACCGTCATCAGATTGGCAGAGATAGATTTATTGAATTAGTCTGGGAGTGGAGAGAGAAATACGGCGGAATGATTATAAACCAGCTCAAGAGACTGGGAAGTTCCTGTGATTGGAGTAGAGAGCGATTTACAATGGATGAGGGGCTTTCCAGGGCTGTTAGAGAAGTTTTTGTAAAGCTTTATGAAGAGAATTTAATATACCGGGGGGACTATATAATAAATTGGTGCCCAAGGTGTCATACTGCCTTAGCAGACTTAGAGGTAGAGCATGAGGATGTAGAAAGCTTTTTGTACTACGTTAGATACCCCTTTGAGGATAATGATGGCTATTTGGTAGTTGCAACAACCAGGCCCGAAACACTCTTAGGGGATACTGCGGTTGCCGTGAACCCGGAAGATGAGCGTTATCAAAATTTAACTGATTCTCATGTGATCTTACCAATACTAAACAAGCCTTTGCCTGTAATATTTGATAAGTATGTAGATAAAGATTTTGGTACAGGCGCGCTGAAGATTACCCCCGCGCATGACCCTAATGATTTTGAAATAGGAGATAAGCATCATCTTGAGCGCATAAAGGTTATTGATGAAGACGGTAATATGAATGAGCTGGCTGGTCCTTACAAGGGCATGGACAGGTTCGAATGCAGAGAGGCTATACTTGAAGACCTGAAAAAGACTGGTTTATTAGAGAAGATAGAACCTTACAGCCACGCAGTCGGTCACTGTTATCGCTGCAAGACTATGATAGAGCCTATTTTGTCCAAACAGTGGTTCGTAAGGGTGGGTCCGCTCGCTGAAAAGGCCTTGCAGGCAGTGAAAAGGAAGGATACGAGAATAGTGCCTGCCAATTGGGAGGCGGTATATTATGAATGGATGAACAACATTAGGGATTGGTGCATATCGAGGCAGATATGGTGGGGACATCGTATTCCCGCCTGGTATTGCCAGGGCTGCGGAGAGGTTATTGTCGCAAAAGAGGAGCCTAAAGAGTGCCCTTCCTGTAAGGGTCAAAATCTTCAGCAGGAAACGGATGTTCTTGATACATGGTTCAGCTCGGCACTCTGGCCTTTTTCCACATTAGGGTGGCCTGATTCTACTGAAGAGCTAAAGATTTTTTACCCCACCTCTGTCCTTGTTACAGGCTTTGATATACTATTTTTCTGGGTGGCAAGAATGATGATGATGGGTATTCATTTCATGGGGGACGTACCATTCAGGGAGGTGTACATACATGCCCTTGTTAAAGATGAAAAGGGCAGCAAGATGAGCAAAAGCAAAGGGAATATCATTGACCCCTTGGAGGTTATAGATAAGTTCGGAACAGATTCTTTTAGGTTTACCCTTTCGATATTGGCGGCCCAGGGCAGGGACGTAAGGCTTTCAGAGGAAAGAATAGGAGGCTACCGTAATTTTATGAATAAAATATGGAACGCCGCAAGATTATCTATAATGAACCTTGAAGACTCAAAGGCCCCATCTATTAACAAAGATGATTTGAGCCTGGCCGACCGTTGGATCTTGACCAGGATAGGTGAGATTGCCCGAGATGTTAATAAATATATCGATTCCTATGATTTCAATGACGCAGCAAGCTTTTGCTATCAGTTTGTGTGGCATGAGTTTTGTGATTGGTATCTTGAAATGGCCAAACTGGAGCTTTATAGTGATGACAAAAAGAGAAGGGAAGTCACCCAATCTGTAGTGCAGATTATTCTGAGCGGAATTGTCAGGCTTCTCCATCCATTTGTTCCATTTATTACTGAGGAGATATGGCAAAGACTCCCCTATACAAGTGGAAGTGTAATGTTAGCAGCCTTTCCCCAGTTTGATGACTTTATTCATGACGAGAAATCTATAAACGAAATGGAACTGCTTATGGGCATTATAACTGGTATCAGAAATGTCAGGGGAGAAATGAATATTTCACCAAAAAAACAGGTGAGCTGTATTATTGATTCCAAAAGAGAAGAGGATTTAGAGATCTTAAAAAATAATATGTCATATATAACTAATCTTGCCAGGGCTGAATCTGTTGAGCTTGTTTCAGGGGTTACGAAGCCTGATTCCTCTGGTACGTATGTCTTCAAGGATATTCAAGTCCATGTATCATTAAAAGGACTTATAAATTATGATGATGAGAGAAAGAGGATATCTAAGGAAATTAAAAAGGTGGAAAAGGAAATCAATGTATCGCAAAAAAAACTGGCAAACAAGGATTTCTTAGAAAACGCACCTGATCCCATTGTAGAGGGCGTTAAGACAAAGGTAGCGGAAATGAGTGCAAAACTTGAAAAATTAAACCAGAACTTGACTCTCATTGAGGGGCTAAGGTGAAACTTGAAAGTGACTTCAGGATCGATACAATAATCGATGCCGCATTAGAGGAAGACATCGGAAATGGTGATATAACAACTGCCTCTATTATAGATAGTCCTGCTAAAGGGAAGGCAAGGCTTATTGCAAAAGAAGAGATACTGCTTGCAGGCCTGGGAATTTTTAAAAGGGTTTTGACCAGGATTGACCCGGATATAACAGTAAAATGGAATTTTGATGATGGTGATACTGTGCCCAGTGGTCATGTTATAGGTAAGATCTCTGGTTCCTTGCAAGGTATCCTTACTGGAGAAAGAACCGCCCTTAATTTTTTACAACACCTTTCCGGTATAGCCACATTAACGAAAAAATATGTTGATAAGATAGACCCTTCGAAGATAAAGGTTCTTGATACAAGGAAGACCACGCCAGGTTTACGAATACTGGAAAAATATGCAGTCAGGGTTGGGGGAGGTTTTAACCACCGCCTTGGGCTCTTTGATGGGATTTTAGTGAAGGATAATCATATTGCCGCAGCAGGTTCCATAACCAGGGCCTTACAGAAAGTTAGGGAGACTGCACCTCATACATTAAAGGTAGAGGTAGAGGTCGAGGATAGTAAGGGCCTTGAAGAGGCTATTGCAGCAGGGGCAGATGTTGTTCTTCTCGATAATATGTCTTTGGAGGATATGAAGAAGGCAGTGCTTGTTGCAAAAGGCAAGGTTCTTTTGGAGGCCTCTGGGGGAGTTACATTAGAAACAGTAGGGGAGATAGGAAGGACAGGTGTGAATCTGGTATCGGTTGGCGCATTAACGCATTCTGCTCGGTCGGTAGATATTAGCTTAGAGGTGGATTAAGTACTCGAGCTGGTGAAAAAGAAGGCTATAATCCTTAAGGCAATCAAAATAACGATGTTTGTCGAGTATTAATGTATGAAAGAGGCTATCGAAAACGCTGCTAAGGTTATTATAGAGTCAAGGGCAACTATTGCCCTAACAGGTGCTGGTATCTCAGTAGAGTCCGGCATACCTGATTTCAGGAGCAAGGATGGCTTGTGGAGTAAGTTTGACCCCGAGGAATACGCTACAATTTATGCCTTCCGTGAAAACCCTGAGAAGGTTTGGCGAATGCTTAAGGAAATGGAGGAAATTGTAGGAAAGGCAAAGCCAAACAATGCCCATATAGGGCTTGCCAAATTAGAACGTATGGGGCTTCTTAGTTCTGTTATAACACAGAATGTGGATAATCTCCATCAGGAGGCCGGCTCTAAGGATGTTATTGAGTACCATGGCAATTCTAAAACCCTGACCTGCCTCTGGTGCAAAAAAACGTATGATTACGAGGAAAAAAAGGGGCAATATCCACCTAAATGCGAGTGCGGAAGGATACTCAAGCCCGATGTTGTTTTTTTTGGAGAGGCAATTCCGCCTTTAGCCATGGAAAGGGGTTATCAATTAGCCGGTTCCTGCCAGGCTATATTGATAATAGGGACATCCGCTGTTGTATCACCATTTAATATGCTTCCCAGGATGGCCAAGCAGGCAGGGGCCACAATAATAGAGTTAAATCTTGAAGAGACAATACTTACCAACGATATTACCGATATATTCATCAAGGGGAGTGCAAGTAAGAGTATGTCGGAAATCATATCGCATGTTGAAGGATTAAAGGCAGACAATATAAATGGATAGCCTGTACTAATTCACTATCTCCTATCCCTTTTTCAACCAGGGTCTTTTATCTGGACCCACAAGCATGGATATCTTTTTGTAGATCCAATCGAATGGGAGATCTTCATGCGGTGGAAATTTTTCTAAATATTCTATATAAGGCTTACCCTTGAGGTCTTTCTCTGGTAAGACTGCATCGTTTTTTCCATCAAACTCCACTGTGGGCAGCCCGTTTTTTTCACAGAGTTCCCTGTCAAAAGTTGCAGCTACGCTTATCCACCTTTCATTTAAAAAGAATTGGTTATACCCATGCCTGGGAAAAATATTGGTCTTAAAGCAGTTAAAAAGATGGGGAGGTAATGTATGATTTTTAATTTTGGCAAATGCCAGACGCGTAGGTATGCCGGCAGCTCTTCCGAGGGTTGCAAGGAGTACAGCCTTCTGCACGCAGTAGCCTTTTCCCCACCCAAGAATTTTTGAGGCCTTAAAGTCCTCAATGAATACGGAGATCATATAAATATTATACTTTATTGAATCCCTTACAAAATAAAAGAGCTTTACTGCCTTTTCTTCCTGATTAATACAGCCCTTAGTGATTTCATCCGCCTTTTTAACTATGGCTTCATTTTTTACTTCTATCGTAGGTGTTTCGTTCAGGTTTAATTCCATATTTTACGTTCCTCATGATTTTAAGGCTTAGAGATTTAAGGGAAGAAAAAAGCCAAATTGTTCAAGGATGGTTTAGCCTTGTTATTTCTCAACCAACTCGTAACCAACCGTTGTTTTGGCGTTCTATTCTTGTATAGGGAAGGAGGACCTTTTTTTTACGACATAGTTCACTTTTATGTTTTCACTTGATCCCTGCACAACCTTTAAAGATGCAGGGTTTAATGTCAAATTAACACTGATTTCACCTGATTTTTCTATGCTGTCAAGTCTGACCTTTTCCGTGTATATTGTTGAAAGTTTTTCAAGTATGCTTTTGCCTCCTGTGACTACTATCTTTTCTGGTTTTATTTCGACATCTGTTAGGATTAAATGGGAGGGCAATTTTCCAACCCAGTCAACCTGAACGGGTAGTTCTTTCTCCACTTGTTCGTCAAGTTTAACATCTATGACGGTTGGTTCGATTGATTTTAGCAATACCCCTGGCGGGAGGCTGACATTCTTGTTTGTTATGGTAAAAGAATTGTCTCCAATAACCCCTTTGCTAAGGTCTAAACGAACCTGTACTTGATCCGGGGTTATTGATTTAAGAATTGCGCTTGAGCCGCTCAACTGGAAGCGGACCTTGTTTACAGATGTATCTAAAATTTCCATTTTTTGAGGACGGCTCATGTATTCTATAGGAACATCAAGATTAACTATAGTATCCATACCCCTGGCGAAGAAAAACCAAATGGCTGTTACAAACAAGAATGATACAATGGCTGCAAGTGAAGTCTCGAGCCTGAATCGTTTGTTAGAAGTGGCTCTCTGCTCATCTCCTCGATTAAGATATTCCCTCAGGGTTTTTAGAAAATTTTCCTGTGTATAGAAAAAGTTGAGCTGGCCATCCTTAGCAATTGCTACCCTGCCGGTCTCTTCAGATACGACAACAACTATGCCGTCAGATTGCTCTGTTAAACCTAAGGCTGCTCTATGACGAGTTCCATACTGAGATGGCAGATTTTTTTGTCCTGATACCGGCAAGATTGCACCAACTTGGGATATTTGGTCGCCTTGTATAATTGCCGCACCGTCATGAACAGGGTTTCCAGGCCAGAAGATACTTAAAATCATCTCCTTTGAAAGGGTGCCATTCCATGTGATCCCACTGTGGACAATATCCTGAAGGTTATTCTTTGCCCTAATGACAATCAGGGCACCATAATTCTTTTTAGCTAACTCAAAAACGCTATCTGATATAATTTCTATAGGGGTTTGTGTGTTTTTTATAGAATACGACCAAAGCAGGGTTTTGAGGCTTTTCGTTTGAAGAACAGAGCGTATTTCGTTTCTAAAGATAACAATCACTATGATAGCAGCAGCCGCGATGATACCCTGAATGGCCCAACTTGTAAGAATTAAATTCATTGAAGAGGCTATTCTCTGGAAAAACCAGAGGAATACAATGCCGATTAGTACACGAAGTACAGTTGAGCCTCTAAAGAGTGCGTACAGACGGAAGATAATATAGCTGATCAATGCAATATCGATTAGATCCGTCAATTGCATGCTAAATAGATAGAGAAAGAAATTTTTCATGAAATTTTAATCTGTGACACTAAACCTCAATATACGGAAAATTTTGTTATTTTCGTCAGTTATTTCTACCCTCCATGGACCCTTGTCATAATCTCGCAGTTGCATGGAGCTATATGTTGACCATTGTGGAGGATTGAGTGAAAGTCTATGTTTAGTAATAACCTGATCCTTGTAATACCAGATATGGTAAACATACATTTTTTTGGGTACGGGGTTGAAATTGGTGAAACAGAACACCCTTTTTGATTCTACAGAGAAGACTATTGCCTCATTTTCTGGAATGAAATTGTTTATGCTTTCACACATTGTTGCCTTGGTTAGTGTCAGCTTCTCGACAATTTTGTTGGCAACTTGAGATTTATTGGATGAGGTGGCCTTTTTCTGAGCCGTTCCTTTAATGGGGTATGATAAGAAGAATAATGATAGTATAAGAAAAATTTTAAAGGCCGTAATATACTGTTTCAAAAATCAATTCTCCCGCAAAAAAATGTTACTGAAAATGGCAGGGTTTGAAAAAAATAAGATTATAAATCAAGAAAAATGGTAAATAAAAGGAAATTAAAATACACACCCGCACAAGGCATTTTAAAAGGGTAAACAATGTCCATTAACTTATTCATTTCTTTTGAATAAATATATCCAAATAATAGTGTTGTGTCAAGAATCAATTCAGTAATTTTACCTATATTTCTATATTAATTTTTTAACATTCATGTAATATCAGAATTAATTCTGCTTGACGGCATGAATTTAATTATTGAACACCGTGAAGATGTTGACTTAAAATGAAGAGGACTGATCTGTAATGTAAAAAAGATAAGGAGAGAGGATAACGGCAATCTTTTTATGGAACGAGCATGTGGGAGGTTATTGAGACATCGAAGAAGATAGCAGAGACAAGTAGCTATGTCTTTATTGACAAAAAGGCTATTGTGTCCCTTTCAGAGAAAATCTTTAATGGCAGTATTCCTATGCCCTCTTGGAATAGATATTACCATTTTTCCGGCAGCGATGAAGATACTGTCTCTTATGTTTTGGTTCTAGACAGCCTTAATTTTTGCTTCTGGCCGCAACCAGGGGAGAAAAAATGGGAGATAACATACGATTCCAAACCAATCTCCGGCTATTACGCGATGGCGGCTTCCTTAAAGAGGGCCATACAGTCAGGTGTTAAAATCATCGAGCCCGAATATTTAATAGGACTTTCCCTTGGTACCTTAAAAAACATATTGGGCGGGGAAGGGCAATTGCAGTTAATGGAAGAGAGGGTGACAATTCTTCATCAACTGGGCATGTTACTTGCCGAAGAGTTTAATGGAAAGGCATATAAGCTGGTTGAAAAAGCCAGGGGTTCCGCACTTAATTTGACAAGGCTTCTTGCAGATAAATTGCCATCCTTCAGGGATACCGCCCAGTACAACGGGAAGAAGGTTTTTTTCTACAAGCGGGCGCAAATATTTGCCGCCGATCTTTATGGGACTTTAGGGGGGAGAAAATGGGGGAATTTTATTGATATTGATAAACTCACTGCCTTTGCCGATTATAAGCTGCCCCAGGTTCTTCGCCGACTGGAGGTATTGCATTACGAGCCTTCCCTCGCATATATAGTTGACAGACAAACGCCTATTTTATCTGGGGCCGCCCAAGAGGTTGAGATAAGGGCAAATACTATTTGGGCCGTAGAATTGATTAAGCAGGAATTGAACCGTATGGGAAAAAGCTTGCATGCCTTTGAGATAGATTGGCTATTGTGGAATTTAGGCCAAGGAGGTGATTGTAAGAAAAGCCCTTACCATAGAACATTAACAATTTTTTATTGAGCTGATAGTAAAATCCCATGTAATACTATAGTACCTGAAGTTTGCTATATACACTATGCCTATTGACATATAACTCTAAATTGGGTAGCCTTTAAAAAACATTGATAACGAAAGGAGAAGAATTATGAGAAAAAAGATATCCGTTGTTGGGTCAGGAAATGTTGGGTCCACGGTTGCGATGAGGGTAGCCGAAAAAGAGCTTGCAGATGTTGTATTAATTGATATCCTTGAAGGCGTTCCTGCAGGCAAGGCCCTTGACCTTACAGAGGCTGCGCCTATAGAATGTCACGATTCGCGTATTATTGGTGTGACAAATGACTATTCCCAGGTAAAAGACTCGGAAATAGTTATTATTACGGCAGGTGTCCCTCGAAAACCCGGGATGAGCAGGGATGATCTTCTTTCAACTAATGCAGGCATTATGAAGGCAGTTGTTAAGGAAGTAGCAGTTGCGGCACCTGATTCAATCTTAATTATAGTAAGTAACCCCCTTGACGCAATGTGCCATGTAGCTTTAGATACAAGCGGTTTCAAAAAGAATAAGGTCATTGGGATGGCTGGAGTCCTTGACTCTGCAAGATTCAGATCATTCATAGCAATGGAGCTTAATGTCTCTGTTGAGAATACCCATGCATTTGTGCTTGGCGCGCATGGAGATACAATGGTTCCGCTGCCAAGGTATTCTACTGTAGCCGGTATACCTATAACCGAGCTTATTCCGCCTGAGCGGATTGAGGCGCTTATTGAAAGGACCAGAAACGGTGGCGGTGAGATTGTTAATTTGCTTAAGACAGGCAGTGCCTATTATGCGCCTGCCTCAGCTGCCACTGAAATGGCAGAGGCTATTATAAAGGATAAGAAAAAGATATTACCATGCGTCACGAATTTGCAGGGTGAATATGGGATAAAAGACTTGTTTATAGGAGTGCCTGTAAAGCTTGGTTCATCCGGTGTTGAGCAGGTAATAGAAATAAAGTTAACAGACGAAGAAAACAAGGCCCTTCAAAATTCAGCTAAGGCTGTTCAAGGCCTTGTAGATGATTTAAAGAGATTAGGATAATTTCCCCAAGCACAAAATATTTACCGTTCTCTGCTGGCGTTTAGACCAGAGGGAACGGTAAAGCTTCAATTCCCAAAACCTTCCCTTTACCATAAACACCTCTTATATATTATCCATGAAATATGGTGAGCCACTTGACAAAGGCCTATGTAATCCCTAAATCTAAAAAATATCGTAAACAAAAGCCTGCTTTGCTTCGAGGGTCGTCAGGTAAACAAAGATTTTTAAGAGCTTCACTACGCCAATTTTGCAGCCTTAATGTTTTCGCGAATCTTTAATTCTATACGATTTTAGGTATATTTTTATGAAAATTATCAGGGAAAGCCTTTTGGAAGGGGCCAAGAGGGCACAGGGCACTGCAATTATCATTGATGTTTTTAGGGCATTTACCGTCACTCCCCTGTTCTTTCATTTTGGCGCCAAGGAAGTGATACTCGTGGAAACCCCTGAAGAGGCGTTTTCATTTAGATCAGATAAGAGAGATATAATTTTATCTGGTGAGGTCAATGAACAATTGATACCAGGGTTTGACATAGGAAATTCTCCATCAGAAATAATTAATAAGCCTCACGGATTTTTTGAGGCAAAGACATTGGTTCAACGGACTACTGCCGGTGTCTGTGGTGTACTAAGCGCCATTGATCACGCGGATACTGTTATATTGGGAAGCTATGTAATGGCCGAAGCAATATCCAAATACATACGTACGCAAGTTCAACAACCTGATCTAGTTTATATTGTAGCAATGGGATTCAGGGGAATTACTAAATCACCTGAAGATGAAGGTTGTGCTGATTATTTGGAGCACCTTCTTTCCGGGCGAACATATAATCATATTGAGGCGCTCAATACTATTATCCTCCATACAACCGCCCAAAAGTTCTTAAACGGTGCTATGTCCTATTTGCCGAAAGAGGACCCTGTTTTCTGCTTACAGAGAGACCTATGTAATTTTGTTTTGCTGGCACAAAAAAGTGATGGAATAGTTAGAATTAAGAGGGTGGATGTCTAAGCTAGGTTTCTGGTTTCTGATTATGCCTAAAGATCCAGGACCCTTTTTTGTTTT
>Ga0180433_10006856_pt1 | contig 14763 bp, 9 predicted proteins | sample SS_ome_8_FD_132980 | JGI IMG/M metagenome (GOLD analysis project Ga0180433, IMG submission 132980) | Hypersaline lake sediment archaeal communities from the Salton Sea, California, USA - SS_1_D_1 metaG | ecosystem: Environmental > Aquatic > Non-marine Saline and Alkaline > Hypersaline > Sediment... | reverse complement strand
GTGAGGATGCCGAACCCGCCTTCGGCGGGAAATTCGAAATCCGAAGTTCTAAATCCGAAACGGGCGGAGCTTACACAGTTAATTTCGCAGAACAAAGCCAAAAGCCCGCCTTCGGCGGTAAATCCGAAATCCGAAGTTCAAAATCCGAAACGAGCGGGGCTTACGGAGAGAATTTCGTAAAACAAACCCAATTTGCGCCGGGCAATATAGACGTAACCTCTGTTTTAAAAAGGCATTACGATAATACAGCTCATCCTGAGACGGCTGGAAACAAAGCCAATGAGCGAGAGGACAAGGCTGGAAAGGAGGGTGCTTTTGGACACATCATGAGCTGAGATCTTATTGATGCCCGGAGGGTTCGACTGCCTCGCGGCATAGTCCCTGAGCGAAACTGGCCGGTGAGGAACCGGATGCGGGAAATCCGCGAGTCCGGGTCTGTGACGGGTCAGGGGAGCAATCTCCTCACCTACTCGACTCAAAGAAATGAGCGATGTCGTGAAATCTTCACACATACGAACCGATCATTTCACGTCCAGGGTCTGGACACAACGCGGCGGGTCGGCTATAATGGCGGCTTGAGTTGAGAAACTTATCAATAGAGGTGGACTATGTCAGACAACCTGAATCGACGCAATTTTCTGAAGAAATCCGTAATCGCATCGCCGGCGGCCGCTTTGGCTTTGAGTCTCGAAGAAAAGGCCCTGTTGGCAGCGCCGTCGAGAAAGCCGGCCGCAAGAGTTCCCGGAAGCTCGGCAAAAGGTATGCCCATGGGTAAGATCGGCAACCTCACGATCAGCCGAATATTCCCCGGCGGCAATCTGATTAGCGGATTCGCCCACGCCAGAGATTTGATCTACGTTTCTTCCCTGCTAAAGAGCTACTTCACCGACGAGAAGGTGATGGAGACGTTCGAGATATGTGAAGAAGTCGGGATGAATACCGCCATCCTCAGACTGGATGAGCATTGCATACGGATAATCAACAGGTATTGGAACAACCGGGGCGGCAAACTGCAATGGATCGCCCAGGTCAAGATGACAACGGCCGACCCGACGGGCGAGGCGAAGAAGGCTATCGACAACGGCGCATCGGCGGTATACGTTCACGGCGGGGTGGCGGACAAATATGCGGCATACGGCCGGGCGGATCTTCTCGGCAAGGCGGTCGACTTCATAAAGCAAAACGGCGCAGTCGCAGGCGTCGGCGGGCACAGCGTTCAGGTCCCGATGGCGTGCGAGAAAGAGGGCCTGAACGTGGACTTCTATATGAAGACTCTCCATAGTCATGAATATTGGTCGGCCGAGAGGCAGCCCGAGAAGGATAACATCTGGTCCAGGACTCCGGAGGAGACGATTGAGTTCATGAAGAAGGTCAAGAAACCCTGGATAGCGTACAAAGTGATGGCCGCCGGGGCCATCCATCCGAAGCAGGCCTTCAAATACTCCTATGAAAACGGCGCCGATTTCATCTGTGCCGGGATGTTCGATTTCCAGGTCCGGGAGGACGCGATTCTCGCCAAGGACATTCTTTCAAGAAAGCTCAACAGGCAGCGTCCGTGGCGGAGTTGAGACAGACTGCCCGGCGCGAAATCCGAATCGGCTACAGCGGAGGTCCCTGCGCCGCCTTTCCGGCTGTTGGACAATCGGCGCCGAGGTTCAACAACATCTGGAATATGTCGAACGCCGTTACCAGTCCGTGAACTTTGCCCTGTTCGTCGACCACCGGCAACACGCGCCCGCCGAATCGGCACATGTTTTCGAGAATAGTCGCCAGCGGCGTATCGAGTCCGGCCGTGCGAACGGGCCTGCTCATTATCCACTTGAGCTTGATCTTAAGCGTCGCGTCGTCCGTGGGCCGGCGCCACCTGGCAAACATCGGCCGCAGATATGGGCTCATAGCTCCGGCCAGGTCCGCCTTTGAGACGATGCCCTCCAGGGCCTCTTCGCCGCCCACCGCTAAGTAGCCGACGTCGTTCTGCTGGAATTTTATCAAAGCCTGCTGCACGCTTTCGTCCGGAGAAGCCCAGACGACCCTGGTCTGCATGACGTCTTTGGCGCTAATCCATAAAATCTCGCTGGTTCCATTAACCTGCGACCGGGCCAGTTTCTTGATGGCGCTGGAGACCGGACCGGTTGCGGGTTCTTCGCTTGTTTCGGGCGTCTCAGAGTGCTCAGGCTCGTCTTTTTTGGTGTTCTTCTTCTTTGCAGCCTGAGGTCTTTTGGGTTTGCTCTTGCTGGCGGGGGATTTGGCGCCTCCGGCTTTCTTTTTGGCATCGGGGAGCTTCGGTTCGGCGTTGTCCTGAGCCTCGGCAGCGGCCTGCTCCTGCCGGGGCTCCTGCGCGGCATCTTCCTCGGTCGGGGCGGCATCCTCGGCTTCTGAGGCGGGTTTGCCCTCGAAGATCTTCTTTGGAAGGATCACGCCGCCGTTGAAGGCCGGGTAGGGAGCAATCGTCATTTTGAAAGGAATGAATATGTGCTCTTCGTTGCGGGACAATCCGATCTTATCCTGCGGCTTATCCCAGGGTTTGCCGACGAAAGCGGGCAATCGCTGCAACAGACGGCCGTGGCCTTCCAGCCCTTGCCGGAAGATTCGCTCCCAGGCGCCGACCAACAGATTGCCGGCTTCTCCGACGGCGTCCACCATGCTCTCGGCAAGGTCGGCTGAAGCGTCCTTTCTATTTGCAAGTATCCTCTTTTCGGGCAGCATGACCATGATGCCGCCGATGGTGAACAGTCCTTCCTGGTCGAAAATCAACTGGAACGTGCCGTCCAGGATTCCTTCGGAATCACAATATTGACGGCCGCCAATTTCTTGAAGCGTTTCTTGAGACCGGCAACGGTTACAGTGGTGATTTCCTGCTGCTCGCACTCCATCTCAACGTCGAACTTGCCGGAAATGTCTTCGCAGAAGGCATCCAGCGCTTCCGAGGCCAATTCAAGCACTCTCGATTCAACTTCAATCATATATCGGACCTTTGTCCTAAAATAACAATATTCCCGGAGTTGTGGTGACAATGTTCACTATGTTTTTTCGATTGATTTACACTGTTACTTTAGCCAAAACGCCAAATTACTTCGGTTTGCCTCGGTCCTGAACAATGTGTCCGAAAAGCATTTGTCGGCATTTGAATCTTCCGGTTCACTCTAAGATTCACTTTCTTTTCGAAGTTAACCTGTATCTGATATCAGTCGAAGAAACTCAATAAACGCTTGTTTGAGACAACTGCAGGGGCCCGGCCGAAACAAGAACAGGCGACAGAGACAAATGTATCGAGGCCGGCTGCAAAGACTGTCTTTCAAAACCGATCTACCCGGAAAAGGCTGCTCGAAATAGACGGCGCATATTTGAATTCCCTAAAGCAGAGAAAGGAAGGACGACAAATGCGGCAGGAACCGACCGGCACAAACGGCAAAGAAATCCATTCGACGATCGAACAAGCGGACCGCATGAGCCGGCCGACATGCGATAAGTCCGTTGCCGAAACAGCACCTTCGGATATGGCTGCCCGACCTGAGAGAGAAGAATGTGTGGTCGATTTCAAATGGCTCATCAACAGGATAGAAGACGAAGAAATTGTCGAGCAGATCATGCCGCTATGCATAGACGACAACAGGAGAAATCTCGAAATGCTCGGTGAAGCGGTGAGCAGGGGAGACAGCGAAAAAATAAGGAACCGTGCACATTCTATAAGAGGTTCGGCTGTCAATATGGGCGCCGTACGATTAGCCGGACCCGCGGGCAGGCTGGAATGCCTGGCTCTGAAGGGGGACTTGTCTGAGGCTGATGATTTGCTGGGCCAGATAAGAACCGAATTCGAAAAGCTCGAAGCCTTCGTAGCAAATCCGAACTGGATAGAAGAGGCTGTCAGAATATCGGGAGATCAGGAGACCAGGCAGCGGTTATCAGGAAACCAGGTTATCAGGGCCGAAAGCACCTGATTTTCTGATCTTCCGGTAACTCCGCAGGACGCCTGAGTCGGCGCACCCTGATTACCCGGTTTCCTGATAACCACTCATCCGATCTTTGTGGTTTTTCAGGTGTTTTACTTCCACGATCTTGTTCTTCTCGATGTCTCTCGGCGGATTGCTAATAGCAACGGTGAAGTATCTCTCTGCCCTTCCGGCCGGTTTTGGATAGCTGCTTTCGAGCAGAACCTGGGCGGTTTGTCCGAGAAATCTGCTGCGATATTCACGGCCTAGCTCGTCGCTGAGGGCGTGCAGAATTCGTGAGCGTTCTTTGATTATCCTATCACCCACGGCCCGGTCCATTTCGGCCGCGGCGGTTCCCTTTCTCGCCGAATATGGGAATACGTGAATCTTCGCAAAGCCAACCTGTTTGGCCAGCTCTACGGTTCGCTCGAAGTCGGCATCGGTCTCGCCCGGGAAACCAACGATAATATCGGTCGTTATTGCCGGGCGATCCAGCCGGGTCTTGAGCAGATCGACGGTCTCTACGAATTCTGCTACCCTGTATTGTCGGCACATCCTCTTCAGGACCGAATCGGAGCCTGATTGCAGGGCCAGGTGCAGATGCGGCATAATATTGCCGTGCTGGCAGAGGGTATCGAGCAGTCTTTCGGTCACGTCCGCAGGTTCGAGCGAACTCAATCTTATTCTGTCCAGATTGGGCAGCTTAGCCAATCTACCAAGAAGTCTAGCGAGTCTATCGTTTTGCCCGTTCGGCCATGTCTTTCTTCTGACGCTGTCCATGCCGTAGGCGCCGAGGAAAATCCCTGTGACCACGATCTCCTTATGTCCTGATTTGACAAGGGATTGTGCTTCAGTAAGGACCTGTTCGAGAGGCTTACTGCGAACAAACGGTCTGGCTTTGGGTACAATACAATAGGTGCAGTATCCGTCGCAGCCGTCCTGGACTTTGAGGAAGGCCCGTGTTTGGCCGCAGAAGCAAGTCAAAGCGGGCAATTCAGTTGGTTTGGTGGCTACTTTATGCTTGATTTTGTCGCCGTTTTTTGTTTTAATTGAGTTTGCCGGGCGCACTTGGGCTCTTTGGGAAATCGAAGGAGCAGCTTTGGGGCCGGTTATGTGAGTAAGGGTGGCGCTTAGATCGGCTCGATCTCTGATCAGATGGACACCATCGAGCTGGGGTTGGCCGTCGATGTCTAATTCGTCTGTGTCGACGATTGGCAGGCATCCTGAGACAACGACGGCGGCATCGGGATTATGCTTCCTTGCTTTTCGAATATATTGGCGGCTTTTGGCCGAGGCGGTGTGCGTTACGCAGCATGTATTGACCACCACCAGGTCCGGTTTTTCGGGCGATTCGGCCATCCTAAGACCGAGCTTTTCAAGCAGCTCTCGGATTTGCTGGCTCTCGTACTGGTTGACTTTGCAACCGAGAGTATTTATGGAAAAAGTCTTCATAATATGGTATAATGTTATGGATGTTAGAATGGATTTACAAGGGTAATTGAGAATTTCAGCGAGAGGTGTCATATGGCTGCGGAAGCCGGTTCAGTATGGGCAATTGATATAGGTAACAGCTCGCTCAAGGCTTTGTGCCTGAGCACGGAGCGCGGCGTCGTCGAAGTGATAGGCTTCGATAACATTCGCCACAATAAAATCCTGAGCGGCTCCGACGTGACTGCTGCCGAAAGGGAAGAACTAATTGCTCTGACGCTGCGCAAGTTTGTCAATAAGTATGACCTGAGCATGGAAGACATTGCGGTATCCGTGCCGAGTCAGAACAGCTTTGCTCGATTCGTAAATCTGCCTCCGGTCGAGGCCAAGCGCATTCCCGAGATGGTCAAGTTCGAGGCGGCCCAGCAGATTCCGTTCGATATCAACGATATCCAGTGGGACTGGCAGCAAATGACCGAGGATGAGTCATCCGAGATCAAGGTGGGCATCTTTGCGATCAAGAACGAAGTGGTCGATTCTGCGCTGGAGCATTTCAGCCGGGAGGATGTTCAGGCCACCTATGTCCAGATGGCGCCGATGGCTCTGTACAATTACCTTATGCACGACCGCCCCGATCTTGTCACTTCCGATACTCAGGCGACGGTTATTCTGAACATCGGAGCCGAGATCACCGATCTGGTCGTATGCACCAGGTCGGCAGTATGGCAGCGGTGTATAAACATCGGCGGGAACACCTTTACCAAAGCGATTGCCGATACTTTTAGGCTCGACTTCGAGAAGGCCGAGAAGCTCAAGCGCACGGCTCCGGTGAGCAAATACGCCCGTCAGATATTCCAGGCGATGAAACCGGTCTTCACGGACCTTGCATCTGAAGTGCAACGGTCGCTTGGTTTCTACAACAGTTCAAATCCCAATACCAAGACCGTCAGAGTCATCGCACTTGGTGGCGGCACGAGGTTGCGCGGCCTGCTCAAGTACCTGCAGCAGACGCTGCAACTGCCCGTCGAAAGACCCGATTCGTTCAAGAGGATAGGTATGGGGCCGGGTGTGTCACCGGCAAAATTCCATGAGAACATCTGTGATTTCGGCGTAGTTTACGGTCTTGCTCTGCAGGGTCTGGGGCTGGCCAGGATAGAAAGCAATCTGCTGCCCCGCACTATGGCCAGGTCAATGGCGTGGGCGAGCAAAGGCCGATACTTTATAGCGGCGGCGTGCATATTGCTGACGGTTATGCTTCTGGGCGTCGCGAGGGCAGGCTGGGAGTATATGAATTACAACAAGGAGGATTTCACCCGACAGAAGACCGACTTAATTATCAGGGATATTGAAAATACAAAACAAAAGATAACCGATGCAAAGAGTAGGGAAGACGATTTTGACGCCGAGATAGATAAAGTATTCGAAACGTTTAAGTACCGCGAGGTCATTGCACAGTTGTATGAGACAATACTCTCAAACCTGCCCAACAAAGAGCACAATCCGGAACAGGCCGCGCTTTACGAAGCCTTTGCCAATGGCGACGCCCAGGGAGTAATGGACACAAAACTAGAGCGTCACGAGCGAAAGCAGATATTCCTGACGAGCATGCAGGCCTACTTCACCTACGATCTGAAGGCCGGCCAGTTCGGCGCGGCGGACGTGTGGAGGACTCAGAGGGGCATGCCGGGAATGGACGGTATGGAAGAGGAAGACTACATGATGGAAGAGTATTATATGATGGAAGAGTATGGGCCGGGCATGAGCGAATACTCTCCTTTCGCAGGTTTTGGCCAGCAACCGACGGAGGAAAAGCATGCCGGGTTTGTCGTTACCCTGACCTGCTACAGCCCCTACGGCAACGACGATGCGGAACTGGCCAAACTGATACACCCGAGCGGAGTCGAGAATGACCGGAGCAAATGGGGATTTGTGACGCGGCTTGCGCACCTCGACGATGCCGTCAATGACGTCAACAGCCCGTTCGAGTTGTACGAAAAGGACGATCCGGAGCAATTCGGTCTTGAGATACACAAAGTGAATCTGGAAGAGGAGCTTCCGGGCGGCATAGGCGTGCAGGAAGTAAGGTATTATGACGAAGAAGGGACACCCGAGTCCCGTCGGCGCGAAAACGCTTACTGGGTTATTCTCGATCCTCTGACCAAGGAGATCATGAACGAACAAATCAGAGTAGACGAGAAGGGACGGCCGCTGCCACCGTATCTGGGCAAGCCGGTCACCAAAGTGAACGATCATTGGTTCCTGTTGAAACTAAAGTTCCGATGGAAGGATGCGCCTGAAGGGCCGGCGCCGGCGGTAATGTCTCCATACGGTATGCCGTCGTCTCCTATGCCGAGCAGCAGCCCCGCCCCTTCGTCCGGCAGCGGCAGAACAATACCTGACATCGATATGTGAGCGAAAAAATGGACATAAACTTCAAAGACATCCTGAGTAAGCTAAGCGTTTTCAAGAATAACATGGCGCTGCTGATTTCGACCGTCATAGCTCTTATCAGCATCGCGCTTTTCGTACCCACCCATTTGCTCAGGGCCAGGGTCAAGTCGCAGATGCAAAGCGAGAGCGTCTCAAAGTGGCGCAACATTGAGAGAATCAGGCGAGACCCGGTCGAGCCCGTTACGGAAGATAGCCTGGAAAAGCGTAAACAAGATATTGCCGCCGACGCCAATTCGATAGTCGCATTGGCCGAGCAGACCAGCATGAGAGAGCTGCTGAGCTACGACATATTTCCCGAGCCCGATCCGAACAAAGGCATATCGGGATTGACGTTTGTCGAGTTCGGCCGGCGGTTCCGCAGCGGGATCGACGAAATGATCAAACAAGTCAATGGAGGCATCTGCCCGACGCAGGTGGAGATAGAAAACCGCCTGGAGGACTCCGCGGCTCGTATTAACAGAAGGCCGGGGATGGGTATGGGGATGCCCGGTGACATGGGAGATCCTTATTCGATGCCGATGGCCCCGCGCCGCCTTGGCGCGCTTCCCGGAACGACCGGTTTTAGAAGTGAAATCGACAAGATGATCATCGACAACTTTTGCGAGGATAGAGCCAAGTCCCTTTCGGTCTACGTCAATCCGATCGACATAGCAGGATACGAACATTGGGCGAACTACAAATTCGACCCCAACATGGTAAAGGCCGTCAAGGACACGTGGTATCACCAGTTATCTTACTGGGTTATCGAGGACATATTTAAGACCGTCGAAAAGATGAATGAAGGACATAACGTTCTGTCAGCGCCTGTAAAAAAGTTTCAGAGCATAAGTTTCACCATGGGTCTCAAAAGACCCGGCAGCCGACGCAGCAGCACCGCTGTGATCAGAGCGGTCGGGGGAAGAACGAGAGAGCAGGACGATCAGGAAGAATCCGACAGGCCTTTTTATGTAATCGAAGACAGAGACGGCCTGACGGAATCTCTGACGGCCAGATACTCCACGCAGGAAAGCCAGGTCGATGTCATACATTTCAGTTTATCGGTCGTAGTTGCGAACAAGGACGTTCTGTGGTTTTTGCAGGAGCTTTGCAGCGCCAAGGAGCACCAATTCCGTGGTTATCCCGGTGGAGCGGACACGCCGCAGACCTTTGAGCACAACCAGATAACGGTATTGGAAATGAAGTCCGGCGCCGTAAATGAGTATAGTCCGGATCACATGAATAATCGTTACGGCGACAACAGTGTCACAGTGCTGGATTTGATTTGCGAGTACGTTTTCAACAGTGAAGGCTACGAGCCGATCAAGCCGCAGGTCGTCAAGGATAAGCTCGCTGGTACCGAAGGCGGGATATGATGACGGGATTGTCAGCGGGAAATTTTATACGGGATATGAAGTATGAATAAAATAGCCAGATTTTTCGAAGATCACGTTGAGAAAGTTGTGCTCGTCGTAGTGGGGATTATTTCCTTGTTCCTTCTGTTCATATTCGTCATTAGAAGCCCCAACAAGGTGGAAATCGGCGATGAGGAATTCGGCCCAAGTGCAATCGATAAGGAAATTAATCAGCAGGCCATGGATCTGAAGCGGGAGATCGGCAAGCCGGACAGTGCTGTGGAGCCGTACAATCCGAGACTGCCGGAGTTTACTAAATTGATGAAGTCCGCTCTAAGCGATATCAATGTCCAGGTTGCTAATAGAACGGCCCTAAAGACGGATGATACCACGTTCGCCACGGGAGTTTACCGCATTCCCGATATCGGCAAAGTCAGTGATGTAATGATCAACCTCATCAGGGCGGTCGCCTACCTCCCCGTCGCAGAGGTCACTATTGAAAATACTTACGATGACGTCGAAAACGAGCCGAACGATCTCGATCTTGTATCGGTGGAGGCAAAGTTCGACGTCGAGCAGCTTTATAAAAACTTCCGAGAGTGTTTCTACGACAACGTCGAGCAGGTCTTTGCCGACCCGTGCCTTGCCAAACCGATTTTCGCAAAGGTGCAGTTACAGAGGCAGAAACTTAGCGACAACGGTATCTGGAGCCAATGGCAGGAAGTGCCCCGGCCCAGAATCGACCATAACAGGGAGCTGTTCAATATCGGCGAAAAAGTCGATGAGCTGCCGACCGGCGGATTGAAAGTGCTCAAGACCCAGTTCGGATACAAGCAGACTCAGATCGACCTGTTGCAGCCGGAGCCTTATCAGTTCGCATCTGCCAGAGAAGAATGGTTTCCTCCCAGCCTGCACGGCGAGTATGCGGAATTTCAGCGAAAGGAGCGCATCGAAGAGCTGCGCAAACAAAAAGAAGAAGAAAAGGAAGCTCGCGAGCGCGACCGTGAGGCGCGAACGGGTCGAAGGTCCGGCACCGACCAATACGGCGCCGGCGGAGTCACCGGAGGATCTCGATCCCGCCGGTCAGGAGGTACCGACGCCTATGGAGGCGGCGGAGCCTACGGCGGCACGAACACGCGTAGCCGAAACCGCAGTACGAGCAGGACGACGACGGGACTGCCGGGTGAGACCGGCCGTTCGAGAAGTGGAAGAGGTTCGCGCGGCTCCGGCCGGCGATCGACGACGGATCCTGCGATGGACAACATGTATGGTCCCGGTGGCGGTATGGAAGGCGTCTATGGCGGGCCGGGCACTACACAGAGAGGTCCACGCAGACCAACGATAAATGATGTTTACATCAAGTACGATGAAATAGCACTGTCCAGATTGACCGATTTTGCGAAAATACGCGAGCCCCTGATGATTTGGGCTCACGATGATACAGTCGAGCCCGGAAACACATACCGCTACAGGATTCGCCTGGGCGTCTTTAATCCCGTAGCAGGGACGAACAAGCTGGACGAGCGAGACAAGTTGTTTGCGGACCAGGCTGTTCTCTGGAGCGATTTCTCCGAAATAACCGAACCCGTTGAGACAATGAAGAGAATATACTTCTTCGCCAACAACGTTCGAGAAGCCGACAAGAGCGTTACGGTTCAGGTCTCCAGGCTCACACTGGGGCACTGGTACAGTGAGGAATTTCCAGTCAAACAGGGAGTAGTCATTGGCAAATCCCTCGAATATGAGCCTGAGGAGCCGGATCGGCGCAGCCGGCTCAGCGCAGGCGGTTTTGGTGACCCCGGCAGCTCGGTATCTGGCGCTCTCGGCCCGGGCGTTAGTCGAGCCGTGGGGCCGGGCGTATCGCCGAGGATGTCCACTTTCGGCACTTCCCAGGACAATAGTAATATACCGGAATACATCGACTATTCCACTGGAGCCGTCATGGTTGACGCCGTGCCGGTGAGCGATTGGTCGTCCGGAAGGATTATGCGCTCAAGACGCTATTATGATATGCTCTACAGCTTCGACGGCATCGATATCCTGCACATGCCCGTAGGCAGATCTAACTGGCCGAAAGATCTAACCGGAGTATTCAGCAAAATCAGCGGACTGGCGAGAATCGAACAGGAGCCTTTCAAGGCCTTTGGCAGCGGGCGTGCCCAGCGGCAAGGAACACAATACGACGATATGGGCGGCTACGAGGACATGATGTACGAAGACTATGGGGATATGGGTATGCGTTAGAAACCCGTCGTAAACTCTCTTGGCAGGTGTGGGTTTGTGCCCCCGCCGCGAGAGAGCAAGAAACGATAGACGATAGATTAGGGATGATGGACGAGACTACTGGCGTCTGTCGTCTCTTTTTTTTTACTTTGCGTCCCATAAAATATAAAGTTTTAGGATTATTTATGCCGATATTTATATTACTGGGAGGATCGTCCCAACCAGGCATGGATTTTAAATAGAAGAAAGGAGTCGAGAATGAAGAAACAGAGAAGTCCTTCTGTAGGAAGCCAAGCATTGCGGATAGCCTCGTTCTTAGTGGTAATCGCGGTTTTCCTGGGATTAGCAGGCTGTAGCGAGCAAATGGCCAGAATAGACGAGCAGCAGGCCACATTGCAGATGATGGTCAAGGCCAATTCTTTGCAGGTAGAAGAGATGGCCACCCGCCTGGAGAAGAATCAGCAGCAACTCAATTCCCTGATTGAAAGTGTGCAGAATAACGTGTCAGAGGTCGCCGTCGAAGTTGACCAGGTTGCTAACGACGTCGCTGCCGTCGCGGATGCACAGGTAAAGCTGCAAAATACTATGCTGAGTAACAGCCGGCAGGTGGCCGAGAAGATCAGCACGCTCGGAAAAAGCCAGGAGGACCTGTCCGCCGGTCTCGGCCAGGCAATATCGGGCGTTCAGAGCGAAACTCGCAAGGTTGCCGCCGACGTAACCGCGGTCACCGCCGAGCAGGCGAAGCTGTCTGAGGTCATGCAGCAGTCCTATGGACTCCTTGCGGAGAACAATCAGGACCTGGCCAACAAAGTGGCGGTTATCGAGCAGGCCCAACAGGAGCGACAAAACACGATTGGCGGCATGGAGGATAATATCAGTGCTCTGGCGGCCAACATAAGCGGCCTCGGCCAGGACGTGCTGAGATTGCAGGAACTGCTGCAAAGCAACATCCGCGAGCTGGTCAGTATCGCCGAGGTTTCCGGCCGAAAACAGGCCGAGTTTCAGCAGGGCATCAGAGATAGCCTTCAGACGCTGGATGATTCTTTCACTTCGCTCAAAGCGAGCCAGAACAAATTGCAGAGCCGTCTCGAGCAGATGCAAAATGATGCCCCGGACCTGCGCGATATGCCCGCGGCGATCGATCAGTTGAGAGATCAATTAGAAGAACTTTCACGCAACCAGATGCCCGCCAATGATATAGGAATGATCGATTATGAGGCATCCGCCGACACTTCGGCAGAGACAAACAACATAGAGTAACGTAAAACGTGACCTCCTCAAGCCGCCCCGCGGCAGAGGAAGCTTTTGTAAACTCACCCCGCACTGGTTGGGCAAAATGCCGAGGCCAACCGGTGCGGGGCTTTGTACGCGCCCGCCGATCCGCAGCAAAGCCGCTGAAACGATATTTGCCGCCAATATTGGACTATTATGTCCCATTTCATTTCTGTAAAAAACCCTGAACTTGTCGCCGCCGACGGCGTAACAATGCTTGCTTAAGGATGAACAACAAGAAGAAAGGAACTTATAGATCATGGCAATTAATGACCCACAGCTTGATTTGAAGTGCTGCACGGGATTACATACGGAGCACTTATGTTATATGGTGTCTCAAGGTTTTCACGTAAGCGATGAGCAGGAGTATAAAGCGCTTGTAGAGAATCCTCGATACAAGTGCCATCACTGCGGTAGAGCCGCCGCGAGCGATACCAGTCTCTGTGTTCCCGGTTCTCTGTAGTCTTGCCCGCTGGCTTTTTAGCCTTTTCCGATGTGCAGATTCCCTATTCCCATAACTGTCCTCTGTGCTTATAATGCGGATTCAAACTGATAACAGAGTCCCGGCGGCGGGACTGAATTCTGAGTTCGGTATGACGTGTTTTTAATGCTATGGAGGACCAGACAATGTGTAATTCCACCGACACCCCGGGCAAAAGCATGATATCCCGAGTAAAAAGCGGGACGTTTTTCCTTTTGTTTTTTTCCTTCTGGATTTGTGCATTCGGCACAAGTGCTCGTGGTTCGTCTGGAGACGGCTCACTGGAGCACCTCAACCGGTTTCCACGAATGGTCCAGGAGTACTTCGTGCGATCCGTTCGCCGGGTCGAGAGCCAGGCCAACGCACGACGGGCCGCCCTCAAGACCCGCGCCGACGCCGAGGCTTACGTGCATGACGTGCGCGGGAAGATCCAGCAGAGCTTCGGCCCCTGGCCTGAGAAAACGCCGCTAAAGCCGCGTATCACCGGCACCGTCGAGCGCGATGCGTACAAGATCGAGAAAATTATCTTCGAGAGCCGGCCCAATTTTCTCGTAACCGCTAACCTGTACGTCCCCAAAGGCCGGCCGTTCCCCCTGCCCGGCGTCGTGGGTACATGCGGCCACTCGGCGACCGGAAAGATGATCGGCGTGTACCAGTCCTTCGCTCAGGGGCTGGCCCGACAGGGATACGTCGTGCTGATCTACGATCCCATAGGCCAGGGCGAGCGTCTGCAATACCCGGACGAGAACCTCAAGTCGAAGGTCGGCGTTGGCGTCCGCGAACATCTTTATTGCGGCAATCAGCAGTTTCTGGTCGGTGAGTTTTTCGGCTCGTGGCGGGCCTGGGATGGCATACGCGCGCTGGATTATCTTCTTACCCGCGACGAGGTCGATCCGAAGCATATCGGCGTTACCGGCAACTCCGGCGGAGGGACAATGACGACCTGGTTAGCCGGCGTCGAGCGCCGCTGGACCATGGCAGCTCCGAGCTGCTTCGTAACCACGTTTAGACGCAACACGGAAAACGAGCTGCCCGCTGATACCGAGCAGTGCCCGCCGATGGCGCTGGCTCTGGGACTCGATCATTCCGATTTTCTGGCCGCAATGGCGCCAAAGCCCATTGTCATCCTGGCAAAAGAAGGTGACTACTTTGATGCTCGCGGGTCCGAGGAAGCCTATGCACGGCTGCGCGAACTTTACAAGCTGTTAGGAGCCAAGGAGAATATTGGACTGTTCATCGGTCCTGGTTATCACGGCTACTCGCAGGAGAGTCGTGAAGCTATGTATAAATTGTTCAATCGCACGACCGGCATCTGCGACACGCACAAAGAGCCCGAGTTAGTGATCGAGAAGGATGAGACGCTCTACTGTGCTCCGCGCGGCCAGGTCTGCACTTTGGATTCAAGGCCGGTATATTCATTTACCAAAGAGCTGTCGCAGGAGCTTGCCGCACAAAGGCGTAAACGTATTCCTTTGAAGATGCTCAAGCGCGACATTGCCAAAGTGCTGGGATTTAGGGGATCTACCGCATTCCAGACAGGCAAAGTTGTCCCCGAGTACCGCATCATGCGCAATTGGCGCTCGCGGAAATTTCCCAAGCCGCGATGGACCACCTATCTCGTGGAGACCGAGCCCGGCATCCAGGCGAT
>Ga0180433_10006855_pt1 | contig 14765 bp, 17 predicted proteins | sample SS_ome_8_FD_132980 | JGI IMG/M metagenome (GOLD analysis project Ga0180433, IMG submission 132980) | Hypersaline lake sediment archaeal communities from the Salton Sea, California, USA - SS_1_D_1 metaG | ecosystem: Environmental > Aquatic > Non-marine Saline and Alkaline > Hypersaline >... | reverse complement strand
GCAGGAACTGCTGACGGTCAAGAGCGACGACGTCGAAGGACGTACGAAGATATACGAGTCGATGGTCAAGGGCACGAACACCCTCGAGGCCGGCACGCCGGTGAGTTTCGACGTGCTGTGCAACGAGCTGCGCGGGCTGGGGCTCAACATCCAGCTCGAGAAGAAGAAGTTGATCTGACGCCGCATCGACGAGTCAAAGGAATCAGACGCTACCTAACCACGGAGCGAGACGATCATGGCAGAAAGCGTTTACGATCGGATTAACGACTATGGATCGGTGAAGATCCAGCTGGCATCGCCCAACGACATTCGCAGCTGGTCGTTCGGCGAGGTCAAGAAGCCCGACACGATCAACTATCGCACCTATCGCCCGGAAAAGGACGGTCTGTTCTGCGAGCGTATCTTCGGTCCGGAGCGGGACTGGGAGTGTGCGTGCGGAAAGTATAAGGGCACCAAGCACAAGGGCATCATCTGCGACCGTTGCGGCGTCAAGGTGACCCACTCTCGCGTCCGCCGGAAGCGCATGGGCCATATCAACCTGGCCTCTCCCGTTGTGCACATCTGGTTCTTCAAGGCACTGCCCAGTCGCTTGGGAACGCTGCTGGACATGAAAACCGCCGATCTGGAAAAGGTGATTCTCTTCCAGGACGTCGTCGTGACGGATCCGGGGCAGACGCCGCTGAAAGACAAGCAACTGCTCAGCGAGGATGAATACCGCGCTGCCCGCGAAAAGTACGGATCGGACTTCAAGGCTGAGATGGGCGCCGAGGCGATTCGCACGCTCTTGGACAAGATGGACCTGGTCGTGGAGGCTAACGATCTCCGCGAGGCCCTCAAGAAGACCAACTCCAAGCAGAAGATCAAGGACCTGACCAAGCGGCTGAAGCTGGTCGAGTCGATTCGGACTTCGGGGAACCGTCCTTCGTGGCTGGTGATGGAAGTGATTCCGGTGATCCCGCCGGACCTCAGGCCGTTGGTGCTTCTGGAAAGCGGAAACTTCGCCACCAGTGACCTGAACGATCTCTATCGCAGGATCATCAATCGTAACAACCGCCTCAAGAAGCTGATGGACCTCAATGCGCCGGAGGTGATCGTCCGCAACGAGAAGCGCATGCTCCAACAGGCGGTGGACGCCCTGTTCGACAACGGCCGGTGCCGCCGGCCGGTCCAGGGCACCGCCAACCGACCGCTGAAGAGCCTCACCGACATGATCAAGGGCAAGCAGGGGCGCTTCCGCGAGAACCTGCTGGGCAAGCGCGTGGATTACTCCGCCAGAAGCGTAATTGTCGTCGGCCCGGAGCTCAAGCTGCACCAGTGCGGCTTGCCCAAGAAGATCGCCCTGGAACTTTTTCAGCCGTTTATCATCCGCCGCCTGAAGGATCGCGGACTGGCCGATACCATCAAGTCGGCCAAGAAGATGCTCGAGCATCGCGATAGGGAAATCTGGGACGTGCTCGAAGAGGTCATCTACCAGCACCCGGTGATGCTCAACCGCGCCCCGACGCTCCACCGAATGGGCATCCAAGCCTTCGAGCCCGTCCTGGTCGAAGGTAACGCGATCAAGATTCATCCCCTTGTTTGCAAGGGTTTCAATGCCGACTTCGACGGCGACCAGATGGCGGTGCACCTGCCGCTGTCCCTAGAGGCCCAGGTCGAGGCGCACGTGCTGATGCTCTCGACGAACAACATCTTCTCGCCGTCCAGCGGCTCACCGATCATGTCGCCTTCGCAGGACATCGTTCTGGGCGTGTACTACCTGACCGCCCAGAGAGGCTGTGAGGCCGTCAAGGAGGGCGTCTGCACGCACGAGTACAAGGACGGCAATCGCTATCCCGTATTCTCGCACGCACATGAGGCGATTACGTCGCACCAGATGGGACGCATCGGGATGCACGCCAAGTTCGTGATGCGGCTGCCCGAACATCGTCGTTGGGTCGTTGAGGAAGACGAACGGGCGCAACCCGAGGACGGGCGAATCGTCACGACGGTCGGACGGTGCATCTTCAATGACATTCTGCCCGAGGGCATGCCGTTCTACAACTACCCACTGGGGCAGAAAGGCGCAGGGCGCGTCATCAGCGATTGTTACCAGGCGCTTGGTCGTGCCGCTACGCTGAACCTGCTGGACGACATGAAAGAGCTCGGCCTGAAGTATTCCACACTTGCCGGACTATCCTTTGGCGTGACGGACCTGAGGATTCCGGAACAGAAGGAGAAGATCCTCGCCGATGCCCAGGCGCGAGTGGATCGGATCGAGGACGATTACCAGGCTGACGCCATAACTGAGGGCGAACGCTACAACCAGATCGTTGACGTATGGGTCCACGCCCGCGAGGAAGTCACCAAGAGCCTGATGACTGCATTGCAGACCGACCGTCGCACCGATGAACCCGGATATCTCAACCCCGTGTGGCTGATGAGCGATTCCGGTGCCCGGGGCAACGTTGACCAGATTCGCCAGCTTGCCGGCATGCGAGGACTCATGTCCAAACCTTCCGGCGAGATCATCGAGACGCCGATCAAGGCCAACTTCCGCGAAGGTCTAACGGTGCTGGAGTACTTCAGCTCGACGCACGGTGCCCGCAAGGGCCTGGCCGATACCGCCCTGAAGACTGCGGACTCGGGCTACCTGACGCGCAAGCTGGCCGACGTAGCTCAGAACGTCATCGTGAATCGGCTGGACTGCGGGACGCTCAAGGGCATTCCGAAGTCGGCCATCTACAAGGGCGAGCAGGTGGACGTGCCGCTGAGGGAGGTCATCGTCGGCCGAACGGCGAGGGAGAATATCGTCAACCCGATTACGGATGAAGTGATCGTCCGCGAGAACGAGATCATCACCGAAGACGCTGCTGGCAAGATCGAGGACTTGGGGCTCGACACGATTCGCGTCCGCAGCACGCTGACGTGCGAAAGCCCGTTGGGCGTTTGTGCCAAGTGTTATGGCAGAGATCTCTCGACGGGAAAGCTTGTGGAAGAAGGCATGGCGGTCGGCATCATGGCCGCCCAGTCGATCGGCGAGCCGGGCACGCAGTTGACGATGCGGACCTTCCATACGGGTGGCGTGGCCACGCGTGCCGTCGTGGAATCCGACATTCGCGCGACAGTGGCTGGGACGGTAACGCATCGGGAGTTGAACGTGGTGCCGACCGGCACTGGCAAGAGCGAACAAATGGTGGCCCTGAAGCGCAATGGTGAACTGGCCGTCGTCGACGACAAGAACCGCGAGTTGGAGAAGTTCAAAGTGCCCTATGGGGCGCTCGTGTTGGTCCAGGAGGGTGCGAAAGTCAAGGCGGGCGCCCGGCTGGTTACGTGGGATCCACACCGCGTGCCGATCCTGGCCGAGGCCAAGGGCATCGTTCGCTTTCAGGATATCGAGGAAGGCGAGACGGTGCGCATCGAGGCCGAGCGTGCCGGAGCCGGTGCGGCGGCTGCGCCACGGTACGTGGTCATTGAGCACAAGGGCGAAAAGCATCCGCGAATCGTAATCGAAGACAAGGCCGGCAAGATTCTGGACTTCCACTATCTGCCTGCCAAGGCCCGCATCGAGGTTGAAGAAGGACAGCAGGTCAACGCCGGCGAGATGCTCGCACGGCAGCCGCGGGGCATTACCGGCACGCAGGACATCACCGGCGGCCTGTCGCGTGTTACGGAGGTGTTCGAGGCCCGCAAGCCGAAGGAACCGGCCGCAATGGCTGAGATTTCCGGACGAGTGGAACTGCGGACCGACAAACGCCGCGGAAAAATGACGATTATTGTCCGTAGTGAGTCGGGGATGGAACGCGAACACCACGTTCCCCACGACCGGCACCTGCTGGTGCATACGGGCGATTATGTCGAGGCTGGCGATCCCCTGACGGAAGGTCCGCTGGTGCCGCACGATATCCTTGCAATCCGCGGCGAAGAGGCCCTCCAGCAGTACTTGCTCGCCGAGATCCAGGGCGTCTATCGCGGGCAGGGCCAGAACATCAACGACAAGCACATCGAAATCATCGTGACGCAGATGCTGCGGAAGGTGAAGGTGGAATCTGTGGGCGACAGCAACTTGCTGCCCGGAGATGTTATTGACAGGTTCCGCTTCATTGGAGAAAATAAACGACTCGCGCAATCACTCAAGATTATCGAGCCGGGCGACACGCCGTTTGTGGAAGGCGACACCGTGTTACGCGAGAAGGTTGAACAAGCGAATATGGAAGCGGAGACCACTGGTGGCGAACCGACCAAGACGCGCCGGCCCCGTCCGGCAACGGCCAAGACGCTGCTGTTGGGAATCACCAAGGCCTCCTTGCAGTCGGAGAGCTTCCTGTCGGCGGCTAGCTTCCAGGAGAGCACCAAGGTGTTCACCGAGGCTTCGCTGGCGGGCAAAGTCGATGACTTGTATGGACTGAAGGAAAACGTGATTCTCGGCCACCTGATCCCGGCCGGGACGAGCTTTAGGCCTTACATGGAGATGCGCGTCAAGAAGTTGGTGGAGCTTGGCGAACTGCCGCTGGGCGGTGAAGAGGAAATGACCGAGGCCGAGATCGAGCAGGCAGTGCAACAGGCACTGACTGGACAGAGCTGATAGATACTACAGCCCGGAAGTGCGGACAAAGGGACAACCCGACGGCCCGTCAAGGCCGCCTGACTGTGTGAACGGAATACTGCGAGGTTTTGGATGCCGACAATCAATCAACTTGTTCGCAAGCGAAGATCGCCCCAGAAGGCGAAGAAGAAGAACGTCGCGCTGGATGCCTGTCCACAGAGGCGCGGCGTGTGCCTGCTTGTCAAGACGGTAACCCCCAAGAAGCCCAACTCGGCGCTTCGAAAGGTAGCTAGGGTCCGTCTGAGCAACGGCAAGGAAGTGACTGCGTATATTCCGGGTGTGGACCACAATCTCCAGGAGCACAGCATCGTGCTCGTCCGCGGTGGGCGAGTTCGCGACTTGCCGGGCGTACGATACCACATCGTTCGGGGCACGCTGGACGCTTTGGGTGTGGAAGGTCGTCGGCAGAGCCGAAGCAAATACGGCGCGAAGAAACCCAAGTAGTCCTTCAACGCAATGGTTAGGTCGCAGCGACGCGGCAGCAGAGGTCCGCAATCGCTGCATCAAAGGCGGAATTGGCAAATGGCATACAAGAGGTTCACAGCATCGGCTAGTCAGCTTGCTCCGGACCCGAGGTACAAGAGCAAGCTGATGGCGAAGTTCATCAACTGCATCATGTGGGACGGTAAAAAGTCCGTCTCCCAGCGGGTCGTATACGACGCACTGGACATCATCGGCAGCAAGATCAAGGAAGCCGAGCCGTTGGAGGTGTTCGAAAAGGCCCTCGACAACGTCAAGCCTCGCATCGAGGTCCGCTCCAAGCGAGTCGGTGGCGCCAATTACCAGGTGCCGATGCAGGTTAACCACAAACGGCAGCTTTCGTTGGCGATCCGCTGGATTCGCGAGGCGGTGCGATCCGGCAAGGGTCAGCCCACGGCGACACGGCTTGCCAATGAACTGATGGCGGCGTATCGCCGAGAAGGCAGCGCCATGCAGACGCGAGAGAACGTGCATCGCATGGCTGAGGCGAACAAGGCATTTGCCCACTTCGCCTGGTAGCAGATAGATTTCAGAAGCAAGTGAAGTAGGCAGAGATTACAGCAACATCCATCGGGCCGGTCCTCTTTGACCGGAACAAACGGTGTTGTGTGAATCGTCCGTCGCGCCAAATTGTGTTTCGTGTCGAAACACGTCGAGCCAAGGGCGGACGATCCCGAAGGGCCGACACGTTGATCGGCCGGTCGGGACTCAGAGAAGGCCCGTCGGCAGGTGCCCCCGAGCGCCGCTGGCCAAGGCCGCTTGAGATAGGACAACCGGGCCGGTCTGCCCAAGAGTCCGCCTTTGTGGCGTGGCCGAAGACCGGTACCTGTCGCCGTCGGCGGCAGGTGGGCGAGAACTCCTATTGAGTTGTGTAGGGATCTGCGAGCGAAGGTAACTCGTTTGGTTCGGGGGGTATGTGTGTAGTGTGGGCAGATCGCATGCCCGTGTGGATGGGTGTTATGGCACGAGACTTGGGACAACTTCGTAACATCGGCATCATGGCGCACATCGATGCCGGCAAGACGACGGTGACGGAGCGGGTGCTCTTCTTCGCAGGCCGGACCCATAAGATCGGCGAGGTGCACGACGGCACAGCTGTTATGGACTACCTCGTCGAAGAACAGCAAAGGGGCATCACCATCACGTCCGCTGCGACTACGCTGAAGTGGGGCCAGTTCAGCATTAACCTGATAGACACGCCCGGCCACGTGGACTTCACCATCGAGGTCGAGCGATCGCTTCGTGTCTTGGACGGGGCGGTGGCCGTCTTCTGTGCGGTTGGGGGAGTCGAGGCCCAGTCGGAGACGGTCTGGCACCAGGCTGAGAAATACAAGGTTCCGCGGATATGTTTCATTAACAAGATGGACCGTGTGGGAGCCGACTTCGACATCGTCGTGCGGGAAATCCAGACGCGTTTAGGCGCAAAGCCGATCGTTATGCAGATTCCCATGGGCAGTGGCGACGACTTCGTGGGCCAGATCGACCTCATCACTCGCAAGGCGGTCTTCTACGACGCTGCGGGGATTGCCACGGACCTGCGTGTTGAAGACGTGCCGGAGGAGTATCACGACCACGCGGAAGTCGCTCGGCACGATCTCGTCGAGATGGCGGCCGAGTGCGATGACGAGTTGATGGAGAAGTATCTTCACGACGAGCATGGCATTAGCGAGGCCGACCTCAGGCTGGCCGTTCGCCGCGGGACGCTTTCGGGGAAACTGCATCCCGTTCTGTGTGGATCGGCTCTGCAGCACATGGGAGTCCGGTCGTTGTTGGACGCAGTAACGGATTACCTGCCGAGCCCGCTTGACGTTCCGCCCGTGCACGGCCATAAGGACACCAAGAGCGACGCGGAAGTCATTCGGCGCGGCCATCCGGACGAGCCGTTCTCGGCTCTGGTTTTCAAGATTACCTCGGATCAGCACGGAAACCTTAACTTCATTCGGGTCTACAGCGGCACACTCAAGGCGGGCACGCGCGTACTCAACAGCACACAGAACCGCAAGGAGAACGTCTCCCGGATTTGGGAGATGCACGCCAAGCAACGGATTCGTCGTGACGAGGCCATGGCGGGGGATATCGTTGCGGCTGTCATGCCGGGCAACCACAGTTTGACCGGCGACACCCTTTGCGACCCGCGGGATCCGATCGTCCTGGAGAGGCTGGAGTATCCCGATCCTGTCATCACGATGTCCATCGAGCCCCGTACCAACGCCGACAGACAACGGCTTGGCGAATCGCTGGACGTCCTGCGGCGGGAAGACCCGAGCTTTCGGTGCCAATACGACTCCGAGACCGGCGAGACGACGATTTCAGGCATGGGCGAGCTGCACCTGGAAATCATCAAGAACAAGCTGACGCGCGATCTGGGGGTGGACGTACGTGTCGGGACGCCGAAAGTCTCCTACAAGGAAACGATCCGCGAATCCGCCGAGGCTGAGGGGCGGTTCATTCGCCAGACGGGCGGACGTGGCCAATACGGCGTGGTCATGTTGCGGGTCGAGCCGCACGTACCCTCGGAAGACGAAGAGACGATCATTTTTGAAGACGGCACAAAGGGCGGCGTGGTGCCGCGGGAGTACGTCCCCGCTGTCGAGCAGGGCGTTCGCGATGCAGCCAGCGCCGGGCCCTTGTCCGGATATCCGATGCTCAACATGAAGGTGACGCTGGTGGACGGCAAGCATCACCCGGTGGACAGTTCGGAGCTGGCGTTTGAGCAGGCCGGCGCATTGGCCTTTGGCGAAGCTGTAAAGAAGGCCTCGCCGGTGTTCCTCGAACCGATCATGCACCTGCAGGTGACCACTCCTGAGGAGTATCTCGGATCGGTCACGGGCGATTTGGGCTCACGGCGGGCCGAGATACAGCAGCGAGAGCACCGCGGATCCTTCAATACCTTGCACGTGCTGGTGCCGTTGGCGGAGATGTTCGGGTACTCTACACAGCTTCGGTCCCTTACCCAAGGGCGTGCGACCAGCACGATGGAACCTCATTCGTATGCGCCGGTTCCCGCACATGTGTCACAGCAACTGATGACCTATGTATAGGTTGTTGCGCAGTCTGGGAAAAAAGTCACAAAAAACGACGGTCGACAATTGACAAGAAAAGCCCGATCCGTATGCTTAAGAGGCTCTGCACCTGACAGAAGTTAGCCAGTCCGGATAGCGGCTGAAAGAGGCGATTCATGGAGCATGACAAAATACGAATTCGGATGGAAGCTTACGATCACCGGGCCTTGGACGGTTCGGCCAAGGAGATCGTGGATCATGCCGAACGGACCGGTGCACGGGTGTGCGGTCCGATCCCTCTGCCGACGCGAATCGAGCGTTACACCGTGCTGAGAAGTCCACACGTGGACAAGAAATCGCGGGAGCAGTTCGAGATGCGGACGCACAAACGGATCATCGACATTTACGAGCCGACCGTGCGGACGGTCGAGGCGTTGAATCGCCTTGTCGTTCCGGCCGGCGTTTTTATCAAGATCAAGGCGTAGGGTAAGGCAATGCTGCAGGCAATACTTGGCACGAAAATCGGCATGACCCAGGTCTACGACGAGGCCGGGAAACTCTACCCGGTGACAGTCGTCCAGGCCGGGCCCTGCAGCGTGTTGCAGGTCAAGACGGTCGATACCGACGGGTACGAGGCCGTGCAAATCGGTTTTGGCGATGTCAAGCTGCATCGCGCCTCCAAGCCGCTGATCGGTCACGCAGCCAAGAGCAACTCTAAGCCAAAGCGGCATGTTTGCGAGGTGCGTACTGCCGCAGAAGATGTTTCGGCTGGGCAGGAGATCACCGTCGAAGTCTTTGAAGAAGTGGCATTCGTTGACGTCGTCGGCACTACGAAGGGCAAAGGTTTTGCCGGGGGGATGAAACGGCACAATTTCCGCGGCATGTCCGCCAGTCACGGCACCGAGCGCAAGCATCGCAGCCCGGGCTCGATCGCTTCGCACTCGTCAAATGCCGGAACGGGCGGCAAGCCGAAGAAGGGCAAACGAATGGCCGGGCATATGGGAGCGGCACGATGCACCAGTCGCAACCATGAGCTCGTGAGCATAGATGTGGAGAACAACCTGCTGCTTATCAAGGGCGCGGTGCCCGGAGCGGCGGGTGGGTGTGTCTTCGTCCGTGCCAGCAAGACGGCCAAGGCGGCCAAGTAGCGGCAAGCGGGAAAAGGTTCTTATGTTGGAAGTTCCAATCTATAACACGGCTGGCGAGAAGATCGACACGCTGAAAGTGGATGAGAGCGTCTTCGGCGGGACGGTGAATGTGTCTCTGCTCAAGCAGGCAATTGTTGCCTACCACGCCAACCGGCGACAGGGCACGGTTGCCACCAAGGGACGCAGCCAGGTGGACGGCTCCACGCGAAAGCTTTTCCGTCAGAAGGGGACTGGCAACGCCAGGCGAGGCAACATCCGCACCAACGTCCTAAGGGGCGGCGGCGTGGCGTTTGCCAAAGACCCGAAGCGCAGCTTCCGCAAAACGCTGCCCCGCAAGATGCGCAAGGCTGCACTGGGCTCGGCGATCCTGGCCAAGATCCTCGGACAGGACCTGATGGTGGTCGACGGCCTGAAGGTCAAGTCTCCGAAGACCGGCGACATGGCCGCTGTCCTGAAGAATCTCAAGATCAACCGGTCGTGCCTCCTGGCCCTGGCTGATCGGGACCGGAACGTCTACCTCAGTTCCAGGAACATAGCGGACTTGACCGTGCGGGTCGCCTCGGAACTCAACGCGTTCGACGTGGCGACGCGGCAGAAAATGCTGGTGACCGCTGAGGCGATGAAAGCCCTTGCCGGCGAGGAGGCGTAAACCATGAAGAATGAAATGTACGGCGTGGTGGTTCGCCCCCTGGTAACGGAAAAGGGTACGCATCAGTCGGAGAGCCTGAATGCGTATGCGTTCGCGGTGGCGCCGAAGGCGAACAAGACGCAGATCAAGCAGGCGATCGAGAAGATTTACAACGTGAAGGTCACGGAGGTCCGGACGGCCAATCGGAAGGGCAAGCCCCGCCGAACAGGCCGAAGTTGGGGCAAGACGAGCCATTGGAAAAAGGCCGTCGTGGTGTTGCACCCGGATCACAGGATCGATCTATTCTAGAGCGGCGCGACCGCTGGACGACAGGGCAGTTGAGCATGGCTATTAAGGTTTACAAAAAGACATCCGCGGGCCGCCGATTCAGCTCAGTCAACAAGCACGAAGAAGTGACGACGACCAAGCCGGAGAAGTCGCTGTTGCGTCCTTTGAAAAAGACCGGCGGCCGGAACTCCAGCGGCAAAATCACAGCCCGGCATCGTGGCGGCGGGAACAAGCGGAAATATCGCGTGATCGATTTTAGACGCGACAAAGATGGTCAGGCTGCTACGGTCATGACCGTCGAGTACGATCCGAACCGCAGCTGCAACATTGCCCTCGTGCAATACGAAGACGGGGAGAAGCGCTATATCCTGGCCCCGTCGGGTCTGAAGGTTGGCCAGAAGCTTTACTCCGGCGAGGACGCAGAGCCGCGGGTGGGCAACTGCCTTCCGTTACGCAAGATCCCGGCCGGCATGGGCGTGCACGGCATCGAGATGGTTCCGGGCCAGGGCGGCAAAATGGTTCGCTCAGCCGGGAACGTAGCGAAGCTGGCTGCCAAGGACGGCGGGATGGCTCACCTTGTTCTGCCTTCCGGTGAGACGCGCATGGTCAACTGGAACTGCCGGGCCACGATCGGCCAACTGGGCAATTCCGAGCACGCAAGCGTTCGAATCGGCAAGGCTGGGCGAAAGCGGCACATGGGTCGCAGGCCTCACGTTCGCGGCTCGGCGATGAACCCGGTCGCCCACCCGATGGGTGGCGGGGAAGGGCGCCGCAGTGGCGGTCGGCACCCGGTAGGACCTACGGGCAAGCTGGCCAAGGGCGGCAAGACACGGCGCAAGCGCAAGGCCTCGAACAAACTGATCCTGCGGCGACGCCGCAACAAACGCAACGGACAATTGGTGCTCTAGGTGTCTGTCGGCGAAAAGGCTAAGAACCGATGACGAGAAGCGCAAAAAAAGGCCCGTACGTAGACGAGAAACTCTTCGGGAAGGTAATGAAGGCCAACGAGAGCGGCAGCGCGGAGCCCATCAGGACATGGGCGCGGGCCTGCACGATCGTTCCGGAATTCATCGGCAAGACGTTCCTTGTGCATAACGGCAAGACGTTCCACAGGGTGTTCGTTACGGAAGATATGGTCGGACACAAGCTCGGCGAGTTCAGCCCGACGCGAATGTTCCGCGGGCACAGCGGCGGAAGAAGGGCGTAAGGACGGCGGCTGATTTGGAGAGTGAAGTCGATGGGATGGCAGGCAAGACATAGATTCGCCCGGACCAGCGCCCGCAAGGCAAGGCTTGTTGCGGACATGATCCGTGGTCGTGACGTGCAGGACGCGATGAACATCCTGAAGTTCTCACCGCATAGGGCGGCGGGAATGGTCTCGAAGGTGCTGACCAGTGCGGTGGCCAACGCCAACGAGCAGGAAGCAAACGTGGAATCACTGGTCGTCAGCGAGGCCCGCGTGGACGAGGGCCCGACGATCAAGCGGTGGCATCCGAAGGATCGTGGGCGAGCGCACCCGATCATGAAACGTACCAGCCACATTGTCGTGGCGGTCGAAGAACTCCAACGGTAGGACGCGATCATGGGGCAAAAAGTATCACCCATAGGTTTTCGCACAGGTGTGACGATCGGCTGGAAGAGCCGGTGGTTTGCGCCGAAGAGCAACTTCGGCGAGTTCTTGGTCGAAGACGAGCGAATTCGGCGTTTCGTTGACGATCACCTTAACAAGCAGCCTCCGTACGCCGCGATCAGCAGCATCGACATCGAGCGCACGAGGGAAGAGGTAAAGGTTGTCCTCAAAACGGCCCGGCCCGGACTGGTCATCGGCCCCAAGGGCGCGGAAGTGGACCGGCTCAAGACCGAACTGGAGCACCTGACCAACCGGCGGGTCAACATCAACATCGTAGAGATCAAGCATCCGGACCTGGACGCACAGCTCGTGGCCGCGGGTATTGCCGAGCAGCTCAAGCGTAGAGCAAGTTTCCGGCGGGCGCTCAAGCAGCGGGTCGAAGGGACGATGCAGGCCGGCGCCAAGGGCGTGAAGGTGATCATCAGCGGCCGCTTGGGCGGAGCCGAGATGAGTCGCAGTGAGATGCAGATCATGGGCAGCATCCCGCTGCACACGCTTGAAGCGGACGTGGACTACGGGTTCGCCACGAGCTACACGACCTACGGCACTATCGGGGTGAAGGTGTGGATCTATCGCGGGATGTTTGGGCACCAGCCCACAGAAGAGGAATTGGCAGCCGCGGCTAGGGCCAGACCCAAGCGGCGTCGTGGGCCGGGCGGCGGGTTCGGCAGCCGGGGCGGACCTGGCGGGCGAGGCAAAGGCGCCACCCGGGGACGGCAAGCTCCAGGGACCACGGCCCAGCCGGCCGGGGCGCCCGAAGCGACCCCAGCTGAGTCTCAGCAGGACGCTCCGGCAAGTGCCGAAGCGCCAGCCCCAGCCGAGGAACAGGCCCCACAAGAATAGCGAAGCAGGTGCAGTCGAGATTCGTAAGTAGGTGTCACTATGGCGTTAATGCCCAAGAGAGTTAAGCATCGCAAGACCCAGCGTGGCAAGATGAAGGGTCAGGCGACGCGCGGCAATACGGTGGCCTTCGGCGAGTATGGTCTCCAGAGTATGGAGGCGGCTTGGATTACCGCTCGGCAGATCGAGGCCGGCCGAGTTGCTGCGACGCACTTTCTCCATCGCGAGGGGCGAGTGTACATCCGGATCTTCCCGGACAAGCCGATTTCCAGCAAGCCGCTGGAAACGCGAATGGGCAAGGGCAAGGGTGAGCCGGAGGCATGGGTGGCTCCGATCAAGCCCGGAACGGTGCTGTTCGAGATATCGGGCGTGGAAGAAGAAACGGCCAAGGCGGCCCTGCGGCGGGTGGCCCACAAGATGCCGGTTCGTTGCCGAATGGTCCACCGCCGTCACGCTTTGTAGAGGCGTTGGAAGTCATGAAGATAAGCGAAATACGAGAATTGGCGGATGCGGAGCTTAACGCGGAGCTGGACCGGTTGCATCGGCACCAGTTCGACCTGCGGGCACAGGCGGTGACGGAGAAGCTTGAGGACCCGAGCATGCTTCGCAAGGCAAAGCGGGACATCGCGCGGATTCTGACAGTCAAGAAAGAGCGCGAACTGAAGGCCGCGCGGGCCGGTGAGTGAAACGAATGGATACGGCAATGGTTTCGAACGAGGGTAAGAGCGAGAGAAAAGCACGTCGGGGAGGTCTGACCGGCGTAGTCAGTTCCCTCAGCGGCGACAAGACGATCCGTGTGACCGTCAGTCGGCTCGTCAAGGATCCGCTTTACGGCAAGCGGATACGTCGACGGACGAAGCTGGCCGTCCACGATGAGAAGAATCAGGCCAAGCTCGGCGACACCGTAGAAGTGATTCCGTCTCGAGCGATGAGCAAAACCAAGAGCTGGCGGCTCCTGCGAGTGATCAGTCAGAGCGACGCGGTATAGACAGGAACCTGCCGGAGGCTAGATCGGTGATTCAGCAAGAAACGCGTTTGGAAGTGGCCGACAACAGCGGCGCCAAGGTGGTTGGATGCATCAAGGTGCTGGGTGGTTCAACGCGGCATCAAGGAATGACTCGTCGAACGGCGGGTCTTGGCGACGTGATCATATGTTCGGTTAAGAAGGCTGCCCCGGAAGGGGACGTCAAGCAGGGCGATATCGTACGGTGCGTTATCGTGCGGACGAAACATCCGGTGCGGCGCGAGGATGGCAGCTATGTCCGGTTCGACCGCAACGCGGCCGTGATTATAGATGAGGAAGGCAACCCCCGAGGCACGCGAATCTTCGGGGCCGTGGCCAGGGAACTTCGCAACAAGAACTTCATGAAGATCATTTCCCTCGCTAGCGAGGTGGTGTAGAGAATGGCAACGCACGTAAAAAAGGGCGACCAGGTTGTCATGATCGCCGGAAACGATCGCGGCAAGGTCGGCGAGGTGCTTCGCGTTGATGCCGCCACGGGCAAGGTGGTCGTGCAAGGGGTCAATCGTGTCTACAAGCACTTGAGGCCCTCCCGGCAGCACCCGCAAGGCGGGCGAATCCAGAAGGAAATGCCCGTGAGTATTTCCAACGTCCTGCCGGTCGACCCGAAGACAAATCAGGCGACGCGAGTGGGTTTCAGCGTCTCCGAGGACGGCGCAAAGGTGCGGGTCGCCAAGCAGTCCGGGCAGACGCTCAACACGGTAAAGAAAGCCAGGTAGGTTGAACGCAGATGGTGGTACGCCTTCAGGAAAAGTACAAGAACGAGGTCGCCTCGGCGTTGGCACAACGTTTTGAGTTCAAGAACCCCAACGCGGTGCCGAAGCTGGAAAAGATCGTGATATCGATGGGGATCGGCGACGCGGATGCGGACCAAGCCAAACTGGAAGCCGCACAGAAGCAATTGGCCCAGATCGCCGGGCAGGCTCCGGTGGTGACGCAGGCCAAGAAGGCCGTCAGCAACTTCAAGCTTCGCAAGGGCATGAAGGTCGGCCTGATGGTGACGCTTCGAGGCGCGAGGATGTACGAGTTCCTCGACCGCCTGGTTTCCGTGGCGATTCCGCGGGTGAAGGACTTTCGCGGCCTGAATCCATCGGGCTTCGACGGCCATGGCAACTACAACATGGGTCTGGCCGAGCAGTCGGTCTT
>Ga0180433_10006854_pt1 | contig 14765 bp, 18 predicted proteins | sample SS_ome_8_FD_132980 | JGI IMG/M metagenome (GOLD analysis project Ga0180433, IMG submission 132980) | Hypersaline lake sediment archaeal communities from the Salton Sea, California, USA - SS_1_D_1 metaG | ecosystem: Environmental > Aquatic > Non-marine Saline and Alkaline > Hypersaline >... | reverse complement strand
TCACCAGCACGGTCCGGAGATGGAGCAGGAGATCAAACGGATTGCAGGCCGGGACATTCCGACCATTTTCGTCCCGCACACCGTTCCGATGACGCGCGGGATAGCGACGACGGCGATTGTGCCGCTTGAGAAGACCGTAGACCTGGCAGCGCTGGAGAAGTTGTACCATGCCTTTTACGCTGACGAACCATTCGTGCGGGTGCTGCCGCGAGGAGAGACTCCCGAGGTGAAACACGTACGAGGGAGCAATTTCTGCGATGTGGCGGTAACGTACGATCCGCGGACGAATCGGGCGATAGCGCTCTCGGCGATCGACAATTTGACCAAGGGGACCGCCGGCCAGGCGGTGCAGGATATGAACGTCCTTTTCGGGCTCGAGGAGACGTGCGGGTTGTGGTGGGGTGCGCTGAGCCCGTAGCGCGGCAGTGGCGCGTTGGGTGCGAGAATGACGGATGTAACGCAAAGGCGCGAAGGGCGCAAGGACCGCAAAGGAGAACCAAGGAGAAAGGCTGTTCACGAGAGCGGTGTCACGTTTGACGCGGCGCTTCGCGTCCTTTGCGGCTTTGCGGCGCATCGCAAAACCAAAAATGAACCGCGAAGACGCAAAGAAGAGCAAGAAGAACGACGTTTCTTTTGATATTATCGGTGCTGCCATCGAGGTGCACCGGGTGCTTGGTCCGGGATTACTTGAATCGGCGTACGAGGAAGCACTTTGCAGAGAGTTAGCATTACGGAATGCCCCGTTCGAGCGGCAGGTGCCGTTGCCAGTTGCATACAAAGGGATGCCACTGGACTGCGGCTACCGCCTGGACCTTGTTGTGGACGAGAAAGTTATCGTTGAGCTTAAGACAGTGGAATCGCTGATGCCGATCCATGAAGCGCAGTTGCTCACGTACCTGAAATTGTCGGGATTGAAGCTCGGACTGCTGCTGAACTTCAACGTTCGACTCATGAGGGAAGGTATTAAACGGTTGGTGTTAGAGTTTTAGCTTCGCGTCCTTTGCAGCTTTGCGTTGAGTGATCCCTGTGAAGACTGAGGTGGATTAGACAATGAGGTTTATTGAAGGGGGAATGACCACCCCGCGAGGGTACGTCGCCGCCGGCTGTCATTGCGGTATAAAGCAGCGCTCTACAGTAAAAGACCTGGCACTGGTGTTCTCCAGGCGGAAGGCGACCGTCGCCGGTACATTCACAACGAACCGGCTGGCGGCAGCTTCCGTGGTGTACTCGAAACAGGTTGCGGCGAAAGGGTTTGCGCGAGCTATCATCGCCAACAGCGGGTGCGCCAACGCGTGCACGGGCGCCGAGGGGCTGCGCAACGCCGAGGAGATGGCGAAGGTCACCGCCGAGAAGCTCGATATATCGCCCGATGAGGTGATTGTGGCCTCCACCGGTGTCATCGGCGAGCAGTTGCCTATCGTTAAGATACGCGAAGGAATCGGGACGCTCGCGGCGAATCTGAGCACCGGCGGAGGCGCGGACGCCGCCGAGGCTATACTGACAACCGATACGCGGCCGAAACAAGTGGCGGTTCGCCTCCAGTCGAGCAGCGGTGCCGTCACGATAGGAGGCATCGCGAAAGGGGCCGGTATGATCGCGCCGAATATGGCGACGATGCTTGCGTTCATCACCACGGACGCGTCGCTCGGCAAGAAATCGTTGCGGCTCGCGTTGACGGAGGCGGTGAACCAGTCGTTCAATCGCATTTCGGTTGACGGCGACACCAGCACGAACGATATGGTGGTGATACTGGCAAACGGCGGTCCGGGCTCTGAGGTGATAACGGAGCGGAGCTCGGATTTCAAGCCGTTCACGCGAGCACTGACGGAAGTATGCCTGAGACTGGCCCACATGATTGTCTCCAACGGCGAGGGGGCGACGAAGTTCGTCGAGATAAGGGTCAGAGGAGCGCGGGACGACGACCAGGCGGAGCTTATAGCTCGTACTATCGGCACGTCAAGCCTTGTCAAGACGGCGCTGTTCGGTGAGGACCCCAACTGGGGCAGGATCATGGCGGCGATAGGTCGGTCGGGAGCCGACATCGAGCCCGACCGTATAGCGATCTTTCTGGACGATCTCCAAGTCGCCTCCAGAGGTATCAGTGCGGGGTTTCCCGCAGATCAGGCGCGAAAGACCCTGTCAGATGCGCAGATCAAGATCACCGTGGACATTGGTATCGGAAAGGGTGAGACGCGGTTCTGGACCACCGACCTGAGCACTGAGTATGTGAAAATGAACGCGGCGTACCACAGCTGAACACCCGGCAACGTTGACGCGTGTCGGAGGAGAGGGACGCTCCATGGAACGAGTCATTGAGAAAGCGCGGACGCTCGTCGAGGCGCTGCCATACATCAAGGAGTTCTCCGGCAAGACTGTCGTGATAAAGTGCGGCGGGAGCGTTTTGAGCGATGCGTCGGTCCGCCAGACGTCCGCGACGGACATTGTACCCATGAAATACGTCGGCATGAACCCGGTGATAATTCACGGCGGCGGCCCGGCGATCACGAACACCATGGACAGGATGGGAATCAAGTCGGAGTTTCGCGAAGGGTTGCGCGTGACGGACGAGCGCTCGATAAAGATTGTCGAGATGGTGCTTGTCGGGAGCGAGAACAAGGAGCTTGTTGCCTCGATCAACCGTGCGGGCGGCCGCGCGGTCGGCGTATCCGGAAAAGACTCCGACCTGTTGTTTGCCGAGAAGCTGATGGTGCCCGGCGGCGAGGGAGGCGATGCGGTTGACATAGGATATGTCGGGAAGATCACGCGTGTAGACCCGTCGGTGATTGCCAACCTCGAGGGCGTCGGTTACATTCCTGTCATCGCGCCGGTTGCGACGGATGCGGACGGGAACACTTGGAATGTCAACGCTGACGTGGCCGCCGGCGAGATCGCCGGGGCACTCAAGGCGGAGAAGCTCGTCTTTCTCACTGACACGCAGGGGATTCTGAGCGATGCTGCGGACGAGAGCTCCTTGATCTCGACGATAACGCTCGACGAGGTCGAGGAGCTTATTTCGCGTGGCGCAATCGGCGGTGGTATGATACCGAAGGTGAAGGCGTGCTCGGCGGCCCTGCACGCCGGGGTCAGGAAAACCCATATCATAGACGGTCGTGTGCCGCACGCGTTGCTGCTGGAGATTTTCACGGACAAGGGAGTCGGCACGCAGGTGACATTGTAGCGTTGCACGAAACGACAAGGGGGAATCATGCGGGAGCGTTTTTTGTTACGGTTCATGTTTCAGGGTGGTCCGATCATGATACCGATAGCCGCGTGCGCGATAATCGCGTTCGCCGTCGCGGTGGAACGGTTTTTCACGCTGCGTCGTGCAAGAATCAACACGCGCGAGTTTATGGCGACAATCCGGACGGTGCTGAAACAGAACAAGGTCGCGGAAGCAATACGGGTATGCGAGAGAACGCCGGGTCCGATCGCCCGGATACTCAGAGCCGGCATGCTGAAGCATGGCCGCAGAAAGCAGGATATACGCGAGGCGATTGAGGATGCGGGTCAGCTGGAGATACCGCGCCTGGAGCGGTATCTCGGCGTGCTTGCCACGGTGGCGAGCATCTCGCCGCTGCTGGGGCTGCTGGGTACGGTATCGGGGATGATCAAAGCGTTCGCGCAGATCCAGGCGAAAATGGGTGTAGTGAACCCGTCGGATCTCGCCGAAGGGATAGGAAACGCGCTGATAACGACGGCGGCCGGCCTGGTGGTAGCCATCCCCACACTGGTGTTGTACAACTACTATGTCGCGAAAGTCGACAACATGATACTGGACATGGAAGTGAGCTCCTCGGAGCTCGTGGACCTGCTCACCGAAAGCGAGAGACACTATGAAGTTTGAGCGGCGCGCGTCAGGCCGTACGAAGTTCAGGGGCAGCCTCGAGCTGACCCCTCTGGTGGACGTCGTGCTTCAGCTGATCATATTCTTCATGTTGTCCTCGACCTTTATCGTGCAGCCCGGTATCAGGGTTGAGCTGCCGGAGTCGAAGACGACACGAGCACAGGAGAAAAACGAGCTGACGATAACGATCACCGCGGATAACAGGGTGTTCATAAACGAGCTGTATGTCTCATTCGATGAGCTTCCCACCGTGCTTGCAAACAAGGCGAAAGAGCTCGAAAAAGATCAGGTTCTTCTTCTCAAGTGCGACAGGAGCGTCGAGTATGGGCGGCTCATCCGCGTGCTCGACATCGCACATGGCGCCGGCATAACCCGGTACGGTCTCGCCACAAAGCCCGGCACTTAGCCTTTCTTTTGATTTCCATAGCAGCAAATCAAACGCAGTCACACCAAGCTCGCAAGAAAATGGGGACTGACACAAGCCCGGCCCGCCGCGGCGGGCTACTTCGGCGGAGTAGGCCGTAGCGAGGTACGAGCGCAGACGTGTCTGCCTGCTCGCCGCGGCGAGTCGCCTTTTTCCCAGACTAATAGTTCGCCAACGGCGGATGCTGGGCTCGCAATGACGGCAGCGGCGATGGTGCGGCCCGCGGTATACGGGTTAGACAATGGTGCCGTGTGGATGGTCTTTCATGATGATGAGCCATCCCTGCCGGACCTTCTGGGCGTACTTGCTGTCCGGGTAGAGTTTCAGGAGCCTCTCCCAGGCTTCAAGGGCCATAAGCTCATTATCGAGGCACAGCCAACACAATCCCACACGCACCAGCGCTTTTTCCGCCAACGCGGACTCCGGATAGCCTTCCAGCAAGGTTTCAAAGACGACTATCGCTTCGACGTAGGCCCCTTCGACGATGCACTGTTCGGCGAGCGCATCCAGCGTCTGCAGGATCGCTTCTCGTCGCGCCGTGATTCCTGAACCGGTTATGCTTGCTCGTCTCCATTCCTGAAAGATGGTGAAGGTCAGGAGGAACACCAGCAGCATAGCGAATACCAGTTTGCCGTTTCCGTCAGGGTGCGTCCGCCTCGTGATCTCTGCTCTCTTGATGCGCACCGGCGCGCCGTCCGCCCCGGGCGACCGGTGCGCGAGATGGCGTCTCATCGTTGGATCATTTTCCTTTCAAGGTCGCGATGGATGCGGCCGCAAACGCTTATGTGTCTTGCTCGTGATGTGCGGGTTGGTCGGCCGGTTCGGACGAGTTGTCCTCGGGAGAATCTGCAGTCTTCTCGGGGGCGAGCTCGTCCAGCGACTGTTCGGTTTCCCGGTTACGTTGCGTGAGGTTGTCGAGCGCCTTGGTCAGTTCCTCATCGAGTTGTTCGAACTGCTCCGGATGGCGCGCCCGCACGCGCCTCTTTCGTTTCGCCATGGTGCTGTTCGCTACCCTTTGGTCTGTCCGTATTCCCGGACGATTTTCGTGAAGTTCCCCAGTATCCTGAGCCCGACCTGCTGACTTTTCTCAGGATGGAACTGAACGCCAAACAGGGTGTCCCTCCATATCGCCGAACAAAAGGTGACGCCGTAGTCGGTGACAACGGCGATGACGTCATGCGCCGTTGGGTCAACGTAGTAGGAGTGGACGAAGTAGACGAAACTGCCTGATTCGACACCATCGAACAGAGGACACTCCGGACGTACAATCTCGATCTGGTTCCATCCCATGTGCGGGACTTTTCGCGCATCGCTGCGCGGAAAACGGCGGACCGGTCCGTGTATGATATCGAAACCCGGGTAGGAACCGCCTTCCTCGCTTTCAGTAAAAAGGAGCTGAAGGCCGACGCAGATGCCCAGAAACGGTTTCCCGGCGGAGACGCTGTCACGAACAACCTGTGTCAGCCCGCGTGCCGCGATGCCGGCGTAACAGTCGCCGAACGCCCCGACGCCCGGCAGCACGACACCGTCCGCTCGTCGTATCTCGTCCGGATCGTCGGTTATCAGGACATCGGCACCGTTTTTCTCAAACCCCTTCTGAACGCTGCGCAGGTTCCCGGCACCGTAATCGATGATCGCTATCATTATGGAACTACCGTAACGTTCCTTTCGTGGAGAGCACCCCTTTAAGCCGGTCATCGAGGGAAGTAGCCGCGTCGAGCGCTCTGGCGAACGCCTTGAAGATCGCCTCCACACTGTGGTGGGCGTTGGTGCCGTACCGAAGCGATATGTGGAGTGTAGCACCGCTCGATGCCGCAAACGCTCTGAAAAACTCCTGTACCAGCTCGACGTCGAACTCGCCGATCTTGGTAGGCTGGAGGTCGGCATGGTAGACCAGGTGTACTCGCCCGCACAGGTCGATGCACACTTCAGCAAGCGATTCGTTCATCGGGACCAGTCCGACGCCGTACCGGGCCATACCCTGCTTCTCGCCCGTCGCCTTGCTGAACGCTTCGCCCAGGGTGATGCCGACGTCTTCAACCGTGTGATGATCGTCGATGTCGGTGTCGCCGACAGCCCTGACGTTCAGGTCGAAGAACCCGTGTTTTGCCATGAGCTCGAGCATGTGATCGAGAAAAGGGACCGAACTGTCAATATGCGATTGGCCGGTCCCGTCAATACGCAGCTCGATAGAGATTTCGGTTTCCTTCGTCTTTCGGGTTACTGACGCGCTTCGCTGCTGTCCCATGAACCCGTCCCTTCTTTCAGAAACTCTCAGCGCCCCATCATGAGCCGTTCCGCCAAAAAGAGCGGTAGACCGGCCTGCGAGATCTTGTCCGCCGTGGTTTTCTTATCGTACTCCACTCTAATGAGTTCAATATCGTGCTGGTCGGCGTCGTAAATTGCGAAGGCAGCTCGGGCATCGCCGTCACGGGGTTGTCCGACCGACCCGGGATTCACGAAAAAGAGCTTGCCTTCGTCTAACGTGAAGTGGCCGTCTTGGCCCGGAGCACAAGGACCAGCCTCTGAAAAGATCCCCTGGCAGTGTGTGTGGCCGAAAAAACAGAGCGGTACTGCGTGCTGGCGCAGGTAGTCGAACTCCGGCCGGAGATCTTCCCATGAGAATAAGTACGTGTCCCTGTCCGATGGCGCCCCGTGCACTGCAATAAACGACGAATCCGATACCTGCTGGTCCGGAAGTCCGCGAAGAAACGTCTTGTTCGCTTCTGTAAGCTGTTTACGTGTCCAGAGCGCTGCGGTAAGCGCCACAACGTTGAACCCCCACGGTTCTTCGAGCCCGCATGCTACCGCGTCGTGATTGCCGAGCAACGAGGGCATGCCGAGCTGCTTCACTTTGTCCACGCACAGATTGGGGTCCGCGTTATACCCGACGATGTCGCCGAGTGATATGATGTTATTGATTTTACGTTCCTGGATCTCAAGCAGGACTCTATCGAGCGCTTCAGCGTTCGCATGGATATCGGATATTATCGCTATCTTCACCTCACCAACCTCTTATGATCGAACCGCGCTGCAATCGTGCGGTCTCGGCGTTCCTTTCTCTGTTGTAAACGCATCCTTTATGGCTGACCTATGGCGATCGACGGCCCGCCTGAGAGCCTGGTAAGCGCCATGGACGCGATTCCCAGCACGAACACGAAACCGAGCAAATCCGTTAAGAACGTGACAAACAGACCCGACGCAACGGCCGGATCGACTTTCAGCTTGACAAGAATGAGTGGGACGAGCGTGCCCGCGGCAGCCGCAACAAAAAAGTTGAGCACGAGCGCTCCGGCAAGGATGCCGCTCTCAAGGATCTGTCTGTTCAGGGCGAACACTGCAGCACCTGCCACAACCGCCACCAGCAGTCCGAGCTGCATCCCCACAAATAGCTGTTTGAACAGCATTCTGCGTGTATCCCGCAGGTTCACCGTGCCGAGTGCCAGGTTGCGAATAATCATCGTGAAGGTCTGTGTGCCCGCATCGCCGCCAATCCCGCCGACTATCGGCAAAAACGCAGCGAGGATCGGCCGTTGCAGTATGGTCTTCTCGTGAGCGTAGACGAACAGCGCGGCGCAGGATACGGCCACAAGTTTCAGCAACAACCACGGTACCCGCTTGCGCACGGAGGCGAACGCCGGCTCGAACACTCTTTCGTCCTCATCGAGCCCTACCATCCTGTAGATGTCCTCGGAGGCTTCCTCTTCGATCACGTCGACGATGTCGTCCACCATGATACGCCCTACGAGACTGCCGTCGGTTTCGACAACCGGCAGAGAGATCAAATCATATCGTTTGAATACTTTCGCCACTTCCTCTTGATCGAGGTTGACGGTCACGCTTGGGGCGGAATCGTCCACGAGCGAGCCTATCGGCGTGTTGGGATCCGCGGTAACCAGATCGTACAAGTGTACGGTGCCGGCGTAGCGACCGTCGGGCGTGACGGCAAACACGTTGTGAACCCGTTCTACCGCATCGGCGCTCTGGCGTAACTTCTCGATAGCCTGGGCCGCCGTAAGACGTGTTTCGACCGCAACGTACTCCGCCTGCATCAACCCGCCGGCGGTCTCCTCGCCGTATCTGAGCAGCTCCTCGACTTCTTGTTTATCGGCGGGACTGATCTTCTTAAGGATATCCTGAGCGAGCTCGAGCGGCAGCGCAGCGATCAGGTCGGTTGCGTCGTCGGACTCCATCTCTTCGACGACCTCGGCGAGCCGTTTGCCGCTGAGCTTCTCGATCAGCTCTTCTCTGGCGTGATCCTCGAGCTCGACGAGCACCGCTGAGGCGATCTCGGCATCGAACAGGTCGAACACCTTCCGTGCCTGTTCGGCGTCCATATCTTCAAGATGGTCGGCGATGTCTCCAGGATGAAGTCCGGAGAGAAATCGGACCTTTTCGCGGAGCACTTTATCCTGTAAGACAGCGTCAAGATCTTCGCTCATTACTCTCTCGTATCCGGCGTGTTATGAACCTTGCCATGCGGTTCGATGTGGGAACGGCCGACGTATTCTAGCACGCTCCCCAATGCCGTGTCAAAGAGCAGAATACAACGCGGACTGTGCGGATTCGAGCGGATTGGCGCGGATTAGTCCAGGAGGGTGGCGAAACGCAGCGCGGCAACTCGTTTGCCGGGAAAACCTTGCCTCCGCACGAGGGCGAGCGGTTCTGTGTGGCTAAGGTTTACTAAGTCGCGATCAGACCGCTTCGATCGTTGACGGCGGTTTCGGCGCGATGTTGTACGTGACGCTCACGACGCCGGGCACGTCGCGGAGTATCTCGCTGGACATTTTTTCGAGGGTATCGAAGGGAAGCCGCGTTGGTGTGGCGGTACGCGCGTCGACGCTGTCCCAGCACCGCACTTCGATCTGCCGGCCATAATCGCGTTTGCCGTCGCGCATACCGGTAACGCGGTCTTCGTGAAGTATCGCCATGTACTGGAACGCGTCGGTTTCCTTGAGCACCCGCTCGACGACCGCCGTCGCTTTGCGGACCGTCTCGACACGTTCCGGCGTCACTTCGCCTATAACCCGGGCGGCGAGCGCCGGTCCCGGGAACGGGATACGTTCGAACAGCTCCTCGGGCAGCCCGAGCGCTTTACCCACGATTCGCACGCCGTCTTTGCGGAGCTGGATGAGCGGCTCGATGATCTGGTACCCGAACGCTTCCTGCGGGTCGATCCCGAGTTGCTCGAACACGTTATGCTGTCGCTTGATCCCAGCGACGGTCTCATCAACGTCCGTGAGGATAGTTCCCTGAAGAAGATGTTTCGCACCGCTTTCCCTGACGATGCGCCCGAACACGTCTCGGTAGAAGGTCTGGGTGACCGCTTCGCGTTTCTCTTCCGGGTCCGTGACGCCCTTGAGCGCCGCGAAAAACTCGTTGCGCGCATCGACAACATCGACCGTGACACCGAGCTTCTTGAACAGACCGACGACACGTTCCGGCTCGCCCTGGCGCATGAGCCCGTTCTCGATAAACACGGTCTTCAGCCGCTGGCCCAATGCCCGATGCCCGAGCATCGTGACCGTGGACGAATCGACACCGCCTGACAGCGCGTTGATTGCCGTGTCGTCACCGACAGCGGTCTTGATCTCGTTGACCTTCTCATCAATGAACCGGTCAGCGTCCAACTCCTTCGCAGCGATCTCGTGAACCATATGGCGACCTCCCCCTTGTCCATTTTTACCGTCAATTGTCCTCGTATGTATCACACGAAGCTCGATACTTTCAACTCCTCTTGCAGGAGACAACCTGCAAACAGCCCCCGGCCTAAGTTGGAAGGCGAGCGGCCACGCCCCGTCTCGGCAACCCCCTTTTTCTCAAACCGCAATGAGCCTCTTCCCAGTCCACTTCTGCAGCAGCCCCGCCACTTTCAGAATGGTTGCCGGTGGTTTGAACAATCTCCCGTATAGTCGCCACGAGATGAACTCAACGATTATTCCTGCTTCCTCAACCGTATCCATATACGCGAAGTCCACCTCCAACGGCCCGGTCTTCAACCTCCCACGAACCCACGTCTCTATGGCACTGGCATTGAGGCGCTCTGCGCATGCGTCCGCATCTTCAACCAGCATCCCCAGATGCTGCACGAGCATCCTTCCCTCTGAGTCAAGGCTCCGCCCGTAGAAGTCCGACCCTTCCGCTGGTTCCAGCAACTCTAACTCGTAGCCGTGGTGGTAGGCGAGTGCGAGCTTGCCACGAATCTTTCGTTCCTCTGCCCGCTCACGCCACAGCACCGGTGATATGTGGGTGATGAAGAACGGCCCGATGCCTTGCGCTTCCAGGGTTGCAGAGGCTCTCTCCACGTCAGGAACGACCACGCCTAACTGTTGAGCCGCTGGTAGCTTGTGTGCGTCGCGGAATTCCCGAGCCAGTTCGTTCACGGCATCGCGGAAATTCTCTGCGTTCATCAGGTCATCGAGCAATATCACGGTTTTCCCCTTGCCCGTTCATCGCGAACAGCGGACGGCACGATCGGTACCGCTGTAACGAGTTGGAGCGCTTCATTCGTCCCTGAAATATCTCTCAGAATACGAGAAGCGCGGGATACGCTCCCGCGTCTTTTCGTCCAACGTGCCGTAATACAGATCGAACAGACCCTTGGGAACGTACTCACCGGCGACAAGCTTCTTGATTCGTCTGACCCGTTCCGCGTTGCGAGTCCGCTTGACCCGCTTGCTAGGCCATTTCTACGATTCAACGGCTAATACAGTCACGATCATGGCAATTGAGAAGAGACCGCTGACAACCGCAAGCAAGTAAAACCACGCCTTTATCTCAGAAGGGCTGCGGCCTGGTTTAAGAACGCAACGCTGCAGCCACTTGACTCGCCACATGGATACAGATCCTAAAAATAAGAGGGTAATTGCTATCAACGAGAATAGCCCTGGTTTTGCGTCCGTGTCTGGTGGCAAGCCAATGTCTAGAAAGAACAGGAGATTCCAGAGGATGATGATTGCAGCGACAGCTTCCCATCGCACCGGCATACCCCTGTCTGAGAGAACGCTGTCTGCGCTCGCCTGGGGAATGAATCCGACCTCCTCAATCCTAGAAATCAGCATGTTGGGGCTGCCGAAGCACCAGAAGACGGTCTTCTTGGGATACTTGGGAACGTTGTGATTGATCCGAATACCCCAGCCCAACACGGGAATTACGGTGTGTCTCTCGATCGAGACGACCTGGTCTGGCGTGAACGAATAGCGGCCGACTAAAGTAGCGTTAAGGGTCAAGCTGTCGCGAGTGGCGGTCAGTGCTGCAAAGGGCCAGGTGGCGTTGACCCACCCTATCCTAGCTCCACCGGTGTGTGATATCTGATTCTCCATAGTGTTCGAGCGTAACGGCCTGAATCACCGGTACTTCTACGCGTCCCGTGGAGGCTCTTGGTGTGTACTTATCGTCCTTGAAGCGCTCTTCTGCGCTACCCTTCGTTCCAGATTTCAATAACCCTGTCTGCGACCTGCTCCGGTGTCAGTTCATCTGTATCAATGGCATACTGGGCAGCGTTCTCGTATTTGCGAGTCCTTCGCTCAAGGACTTCCGCGACCTCGTCAGTGAAGCTTTTTCCACCAGTCAGAGAGGGCCTTTCGGTGTCCCCTTGAATGCGCGAGACGATCGTATCCACTGAAGCCTTGAGCCAGATAATACGGGAGTTCGCTTGCAGGACATCGATATTCTCAGGCCGTTCGATAATCCCGCCACCGGCATCAATAACAATGTTGTCAAGTTCCGCTAACTCCCGGGCGACTTCAGACTCCAGATCGCGGAATGTCGGCCAGCCGTGTTTCTCCACAATATCCGGAATTGACCTACCGGCCTTCTCGATTATTCTCTCGTCCATAGCAATACACTTCATCTTGAGGCGGTCGGCGACGAGCTTTCCCACCACGCTTTTTCCGGTACCGCGATATCCGATCAGCACTAAGTTCATGATTGAAGGTGTTCCATGACCACCTGCCGCATCACCTCGATAGGTGCGTCAACGCCGGTAAACTGTTCGAATTGCAGAACCGCTTGGTTGACAAACATCTCGACTCCGGGAACTACTTTAAGGCCGCGAGACTTCGCCTCGGCCTGGAGTTTCGTTTCAAGCGGCGTATAGACAATATCAAAGACCACCTGCTCAGGCCGAAATAGCTCGGGCGGAATCAGGGAGGCGTCTACGTTTGGATGCATGCCGACCGGCGTACAATGGATGATTACGTCAGCGGTCTTCATCGCTGCCGCGAGAGAGCCCTCGGTCAACAACCCGGACTTGATGACGGCATCCGTGCCGGTCTCCAAATCAGTCGTCAACCCCTGAAGCAGCGCTTCATTGATATCCAGGATTGAAAGTGCTGCCAGTTTGGTGTTCCGGGCAAGGGTAAAGGCAATCGCCCGCGCTGCACCGCCCGCGCCCAGCATCAGGATGTTTGTACCGTCAATCTCCACACCGCTATCAACCAGCGCCTTTAACGCACCAGATCCGTCCGTGCCCAATCCGATTAACCTGTCCTGTTCATGAATAACCGTGTTAATCGAACCGATGGAACGGTCCACCTCGGCAATTTCATCCACATACTTCATCACTTCGGTCTTGTGCGGGATCGTGACGCTCATCCCCCGGAAGTTCTTCAGCGCACGCATACCCGCTAACGCACCTTGTACGTCCTCGACCGGACAGGCGACATACACATAGTCCAGGTCTAGAAACTCAAAGGCGGCATTGTGAATCGCCGGTGAAAGGCTGTGTGTAACCGGGTTACCAATAACCGCGCACAATTGGGTGCTCGCGCTAATCGATCGCATCTTCCATGATCCTTCCTTTGGTTCAGTGAGTATTTAGTTTAGCACATTTTACGCCTGTAGCGGGTGGAAGCTCAGGCATAGTCAAACGTGTCGCTGGCACGTCATAGTTATCCGACAACAGATTGTGCCACTGTGGTTTGCTGGTCTACTTCTGCGCGATCTGTTTCATAGTCTCAGCAATTGATTCGTGGGCCTTCGTGCCTCGCCACATCGCGACCAAAAAGATGATGTAGCCAACCACAATGCCAATCATTGCGATGAGCCAGAACACGAAAAAGATTCCGCCTGCTGCGGTTCCCATTGGCTGTTCCATGTTTCACGCTCCTTTCCTTTTCTCTTTTCTTGTCTTCGATAACGCTACGCGCATCAGCGGCCTCAGTCCGCTGAAACCGCCGGCTGCCCTTTGTCGCTAGCTCCCTGCCGTCTGGGCCGACTGACGCGCGACCTCGTCGCGCCTCGCGAGCAAGGGCAAGAGCACGACCGAGAGCAAGAAAGCCACGACACTGGCCCCCACCAAGAAGCCAATGAACCCGAACCGGTAGGGTGGCTCCGTCAGAAACAAGAAGGCGAGTCCCGCAGTGAGACTAACAACAGGTATCAGTGCCGCTACTTCGAGAGCGCGCGGAACACTGAACACGGTTCTGAAGCTGCTTAGCGCCAGAGCTACGACAAGTCCGACAGACGCCTGGACGGCCCCGATCCTTAACCACGCTGCCATCGTCTGGAGAAAGTTGGCCACCTTGTCCGCTGGGGAATGGCGGAATGTCAAACGGGTGATTACCCAGATATACGTCGCGCTGGCGATAAAGCCAACAATCACTGTGCTCCCGAGGATGAACAAGGAGTACGTTACGGCCGCATAGACAGGACTTCGCAGGCGTTCTTCCTGCATCATCCACTCCTCCCCTTCTCGAACCAGCCTTACGCGGCTCAGCGGCGGCACGCTAACGCCGTCCGTTGCAGCCGCAGGTTAGGATTGTATTCCGTCAGCGTCCTACTGCACAGAGTATTGTATACTCTGGACCAGCGAAGCTCAAAAACTGTTGATTCCCGCTTTACCGCTTTGAGAATTCCACGATCACCCGCTGATACCGGGTCAGCGTCGGGTCACCGTTATCGGTTACCTCGCAAATGATGTGGGCGGTTTCGCCGTTGGCTACATCATTGGGAACAACGAACGAAGCCTCCGGCTTGCCGGCATTTCGGATGTCCACGGTACCCTTGTATGAGCCCGGTTCTCTGTATTGCCACCATTTGAAGGTGAGCTTGTCGCCGTCGGGGTCCTTACTTCCCTTCGCGCTCAGGTTCACGGTGTCACCGACCTTGGCCTTCAGGTCCAACGCGTGGGCCAGCGCAGCCACCGGCGGGTGATTGGCGTCCTCGTAGCTCTTCACGCACCAATCGGCCCGCGCTGCCCAGTCGTTCTGGAAGGCCTCGGCCCAGCGATAGACCGGCTTGTTGAGGTCGCCGTCGTCCTTGGTGCCGCGCCACACGCGCTTGCCGCGCTTGTCCTTCGTGAAGCGTCCGCCCCAGCCGCCGTAAGTAGGATGCTCCAGGCTGCGCAGACCCACATCGATCTGATGCATAAAGGACGGGGAATCGCCCTCAGAACGGAAGTCCCCTTCTCCAAACCCTTTGCGGTTCTTCGTGTGGGCTTCATAGCGCGCGCACAGCGGACCGTGGCCCTCCAGGATGTTCTCTTTCATCCAAGAG
>Ga0180433_10006853_pt1 | contig 14766 bp, 15 predicted proteins | sample SS_ome_8_FD_132980 | JGI IMG/M metagenome (GOLD analysis project Ga0180433, IMG submission 132980) | Hypersaline lake sediment archaeal communities from the Salton Sea, California, USA - SS_1_D_1 metaG | ecosystem: Environmental > Aquatic > Non-marine Saline and Alkaline > Hypersaline >... | reverse complement strand
TACTTTTTTATAATGATTTCGTACCCTTCGACAAGCTCAGGGCGAACGGATTTAATGAAAACACTTTAAGTAGGGATATCTTAATCTTGTTTTTGTTTTTTCTAAGATCGAGTTTGCGTTAATACATTGTTTAATTTCAGCTAAAGAGAAAGGCGTTTCTGTGTTGAGTATTAAAAGAGCTTTTTTTGCATCCTCAAGTATCACCAATATTTGCTTCTTTTCTTGTGTTTCAGGACTACTTTGGAAGAAAAACATACTTTTGACATTATTAAAAAGAAACAATAAGGCAACAGATATAATCAATCTTTTGATAACTTTTTCCATTTTGAAAGGCCCCTAATATAAGATTGTATAGTCTATACTTATTAACCAATATCGCATAAAAATGTCTTTTTGTCAGTTTTCAACGCAAAAGCTCTTTTTATAAGTTTAAATATAAAATAAAGCTTGCCGAGGGCTGTTTGTTTATATTTAAGAATAAGCTATATTGAACAAAGCGATTAAGAAAGGAAATAACCTTAAAAGAAAGAAGTTATGATATATAAAAACATTTTATTGAAAATTTCGCTATTGGGTGTGTTGTTCTCCTTTTTCTCAACAAACTTACTTTCAATGGACCTAGAAAAGATACGGCTCAAAAAAGAACAATCAAAGCGGAAAATAGATACGATCCTAAGAAACTTTGAAAATGATTTAGAAAAAATAAGACCTAAACTGATAAAATCCTTTAGACTTGTTTATTTGTTTTCTGAGGACAAGCCTGGATATGTGTATGATCCGCAAATATATAAGAACAAAGAAACTCTAGGTCACTTAGAAAAAGAAATGGAAAATATAGGTGATTATATTTATTCTAAAATTCCCAATATAATGCACCATTTAAATAATTTAAATGCAATTGAAAAAGCAATAAGAAATATGCGGCTAGAAAAAATAATAAACAAATATTACACTGTAAGTTCAGATTTGTATTCCTTAAAAAGAACCGATTGCCCTGAAGAAGTTGAACAATATATGAAAGCATTTAGCTATCGATATGATAGAAATAAAAGTAGGTGGAAAGAAGTCGGCAACATAACAATTAATATGTGTGAACACGAAAGCAATAAGAAAGCGGTAATAACTGATGAAAACACTTGTTCTTTGTGTGAGGAAGAGAAGCGATTAAAAGAACAAAAAAGAATTGATAAAGAAAATGGGGTTGATTCTGTAGAAGAAATAGATTCTCCATTAGATGACTTAGAAAACATAAATAGAATGGAAGAGAATAATCCTGTCGAATTAGATTTACCTGATAACGATGACAATGAAACCAATAGTAACTCATACTTTTGGCCGGCAACCAAAATCACCCTTGGTGTCTCATGTATTATTTTGGCGGCACTATTTACAACCAAGTTTTTCAGTGCAACTAATTAATCTACAAATAAAACAACAACAGCTTTGACCTCTAACGCATTTATTTCATATCTGGTTGCCACCACCTTGCTCCTGCTCATATACGACGCACAAAAACCGTTTAATTTGATGGTGGATGCCACTGAACGTAAACAATGGCGGCTGCTTAGTTGACGTGCTCCTTAACGGCAATATTACATTTGGCTTTAGTCTTCAGAAAATTAAAACAGCGTTTTCGAAATTAAATATCCCGATCAATTGTTTTTGAGGTTGCCAGCTCTGTTAATAGATTCTTGAAGTAAGCAATACAGGCTTTTAATTGATAGTTGTTTGGGTTATAGCAAAAAGCTTTTAAAGCCGGGTAAAATTATACCATTATTCGGAAAATTAATAGACTGGATTAGATAAACGTAATACATTGTTATACATTTTTAAAAATCATTAAAAAATTCACTTATAATTCGTAACAGGTCCCCCTTCGCCAAGGCTACGGAGGACAACTTTCGCTATCTTAATGCAAAATCTTTTTAGTAAACAATAATACATTAATAGCGAAGATGGCTCGCCAACTGTCCTTCGATACGCCCTGAGGGCTACTCAGGATGCACGGGGCGAAAGTTGGCGGCCCTTAGTTGAATTGTTCCTTAACGGCAATATTACATTTGATTTTAGTTTGCAGAAAATTAAAACAGCGTTTTCGGAATTAAATATCCCGATCAATTGTTTTTGAGGTTGCCAATTGTCAACCTTTAATTATTGATTTATATACTTTGGCGCGGATCATACTTTAATGAGTTTTGTCATAACACCGGTGATCTTGTTTACTGGGCAAAAATATGCATTGTTTTAAGGATTTTATAAAATCTTGCAATTTGTAATTTAATCTTGCTATTGTAAAAGTAGAGAAAAGATGAATTCATTTTTAAAAAACGGAGGGAAAAGTGGGGTATTTTTTAAAAAAATCATATCTATTACTTCTGTGCTTATTTATTTTTCAAATAAATGCGCAATATCTCGCATCTGGATACAGGAAAGGATCAATTAAAATATATGATACATCCAGAGAAGTGGGCAAAGAGCTAATTAAGACTTTAGACGGAAAAGAGGGTGATGTTGCGTCTGTAGACTTTAGCCCATTTTATCCAAGCCTTCTAGTAGCCGGATTGGGGTCCTCTGAAGCCGCTGGAGCAGTCTGGGGTGAAGGAGGCATTGGTAAAATTAAAATATGGGATATATCAAGAGGACCTGGTTATGAACTAATAAGGACTCTAGACGGTCATAACGGCAAAGTTTCTTCGGTAAACTGGAGCCCGTTTTATCCAAACCTTCTGGTCTCCGGATCTTATGACGGAACAGTTAAAATATGGGATATATCAAGAGAACCTGGTGATGAGCTAATAAAAACTTTAGATGGAGACGGCGGCAGTGTTTACTCGGCAAGCTGGAGTCCATTTTATAAAGACATCGTAGCTTCTGCATCACAAGATGGTGTAGTTAAAATATGGGATATATCAAAAGAAAAATATGAAGAATTAATAAATACTTTAGCTGAAGGTAAAATTAATAATTTTTCTATAGCATTTAGCTCATTTGATAAAGACTTTCTAGCTTCCGGATTTAAAGATAGCTTTAGTATATGGAACATATCTAAAAGAAGAAAAGGTAAGGGCTTGATAAAATCTTTTTCAAATATCTATGCTAATGCCTTAGTCTTTAGTCCATTTTTTCCAAATATTTTAGTAGCAGGAGGAAGTAGCGGGATTACAATATGTGATTTATCCAAAGGACCTGGCAGTAGGGGGCACCAAATTCGTATTAATGTGCCAGGTAGCTGTCTAGCATTTAGTTTTTTTGATAACATTTTAGCTGCTGGATCGGGTAGCTATAGATTTAATGTGATAAGAATATTTGACCTTTCTAAGCCTACTAAGCCAAATGGCTGGAGCCCCCAAGGGTACACTTTGGTAAAGACATTAAAAGGGGAGTATGGAGATACAATTCTATGCCTAGCATTTAGCAAGCAAAAAAAAGAAATACCCAAGCAAGAAAAGAAAGATGTCGACGAGAGAATTAAATACTTAAGAAAACAAATAAAAGAATTAGATACTCGAAAATTTAAAATAAAATTCGAGGATGCGTCACATCCTGGAGCATTTAAAATCATAGAAGTACCTTTATCATTCATAATAAACATGAAGCCTGAAGTTGGTGAAAAAATAAAACAGGAAATAGAACAAAAGAAAAAAGAATTAAACGAAAAAATAAAGAACTTGATAGAAGAACTAGAAAGGCTCAAAAAGGAAGAGATGAACTTTAAAAAATAGATGTCAGGTTTTTCTCTTTATATAAAAATGAAATCTGATTATTAAACTTATATTTTTGGATTGACGCAATTTTCTGCGAACAATATTTAACGTCACAAATAAATAACATAACTCTTTGGGTATGAGTCAAATTTACAGTCGAATGTAAGATCCCGGGACGGCAATATTACATTTGGCTTTAGTCTTCAGAAAATTAAAACAGCCTTTTCGGAATTAAATATCCCGATCAATTGTTTTTGAGGTTGCCAGCTCTGTTAATAGATTCTTGAAGTAAGAAATAAAGCAATAATGAAAAAACCAGGATCCTCTTTTTTATTCAAGGATCCTGGTTTTTTATAAATCTTATACTTATTGTGTTAATCGTAATATCTCTAGCCTAGTATTTTTCATTACCTAACAAGCTATATGATTCCATGTTTATCATAATTTTGTTCGCGCTCACAGGAAACTGGGCATTGCCTGCTTTGATAATCTCTTTGCCTCTCATATACATCCAACGTATTGGTTGTGAAAGATCAGGATCGATGTCATCGTTGCTAGTCTTAACTTTTGTGCTTGGTTCAAGGCTTAAAAGCCTCCCTTTACCATCACGGCCAACGTAAAAAACTTTTAATACGTGTCGTTTGTTCATGTTCAAAATGTTAACTGCTTTTGATGATACATTTGTTATCTTATTTGACAGTTGCATTGGAAGTATCTCTGAATCTTCTAATATTTCATCTAATATAGACTTAGGTGCAACTTTTCTAGTTAGCTTGTCAGCACCTTGAGCTTCTTTTTCTTCTTCTTCTAGTAGCCGTTTTAATAAAAAGGGATTTATCTTATTTTTAGTATAATTACGCGCTTTTTTTAATATAGACTTAGATATAACTTTTTTTAAATAATCAGTTTCTTCTTTTTCATCTAGGTTTTCAGATCTATATTTTCGTTGGGCTTTTTGATAATTTCTGGATGTTTCATGGGTTATAACCTCTTTGCCTGTTTTTTCTATTGAGACAAACTTGTCTCCATTTAGGCTAAAACATAAATAGTGAGCTGCGTTGTCATGATAATAAGTTGTTATTTCTCTTGGACATTTCCTGTCTCTGATATCCAAAACTATAACAACTCTTCTTATTCCCAATGCTACATAGTTGCCATCTGGGCTAAGACATGCACACTTAATAATTGGGTTACCATACCCCCTATATATACTTTTTTTTGCAAAAGAGAATATTTTTTCTGGATTCTTTTCATCTCTGATATCCCAAACTTCAAATCCAGTGCCAGACGAAAATGCTATACGACTTCCATCCTGATTTAAATGCAAACGGGAAGGAAGATTTTTAATCCCACGAGAGAATACTCCTTTTGGCTTTTTCTTGTTTCTGATATCCCAAACTTTAATGTCTCCCCCGTAAGTTGCCAATGCTAGACGGCTTCCATCTTGGCTAAAGCATAAACGGTGAGGGTTGCCTCCCCTCCAGGATAATATTTCTTTTGGATTTTCCCTGTCTCTGATATCCAAAACTCTAAGTCCTTTAAACATATATCCCAATGCTAGACAATTTCCATCTTGACTTAAGCATAAACGGCGAATATGGAATCCAAATCTATATTTATGAGAGAATGTTTTTTTTGGATTCTTTTCATCTCTGATATCCCAAACTTCAAATCCAGTGCTAGTTCCCAATGCTATATGATTTCCATTATGGTTTAACCATAAATAGCGAATGTTAGAAAACGGAAGATTATACTTAGAGTTTATTTTTTTTGGCATTTCTTTATCTCTGATATCCAAAATTGCTAACTTACCGCCTTTAGATACCCCTGCTACATAATTTCCACATGGAGATATTGTATTAGAATAAGCTTCCGGTTGAGCCAGTGGTCGACTTAAGTTTATTTCTGTTCTCTTTTTAAATTCATCATCTAGATTGTAGATGCTTTTGATTCTCATTGAAAACAAGTTATTCATTAACCCAAGGAAAAATACAACTGAAAATATTGAAAATAATTTATTGAATTTCATTTATAAAACCTTCCATTTATTGAACATTATCCATCTATTCAGAATATTTTACCATATAATCTCCTATTTGTCCACAAACGAGAAGTTCGGGCCAACAGGCGATACAATGGGAAAACAATTAACTTTTTAAGCCTGTTTTATACATCTTGGGCATGTAGTTGATTCGGGGTGCTATCAGGCCACCGGGGCCCAATACCGTTACATAATGCAAAAAAATTGAGTTATTTTTCTCAAAATCACCGATTTCTCTATCAAGCAAGAGTTTAATTGCTTCGCAAACCAAACAAGATCTAGTGGTTTTGTTACAGTAGTTATACTTATATATAGGGACTTCGCTCCCTGGCAAATCGCAATTAAGGTACTTAGATCTGACCTGTTTAATACTAACAGACATCACGGTATAAATGATGCATACTGCCGCCCCAAGCAAAGATAGATGATACTAGGCTTACCTAACCGAACGTCGGTTTTTCTTGCGCCTATTGTCTTAACAGAGCCCGGCATACCGCCTTGTAAAGATATGCTCCTGCCTGCCACTATGCCTTTGCACACTGAAGATTAAAGGGTTATGATGGGCTAGGTGTTGGACTTCTATTAAACTTTTAATTGCACACAAAGGAAATCATGTTAAAGCGTATATTTTTATCTTTTTTATTAATAGGTGTAAGTTTTTCAGTTAACGCTATGAAAAACTCACCAGTAATGGTTGACTACTACCCAAAAGAAGACTTAGTAATAGCTTCTTTATATGAGCGCATGTTTACATTGTCTGTGGAAAAGAATTTAAACAATGGTAAAGAAACTATTGGTTTTAAATGGTCTACATCAGGTGACACCCAGATAATAACGCTAAAAAGTCATCCTTCATTTACTCCAGAAGTAATAAAGTTAAAGACAAAAATAGCTCTCTGGAGGGAAAAGCTAACAAAAGAACAATCAGTGAAAAAGCAAAAAAAAGACTCTTTAACTCTCAATAATTAATTACACTTGAATAGTGATAACAGACCGTCTTTCCAGAAAGCCTACAAAGGTCTAATAGCTGGCAGCAGACACCCTAACTTGTTATTGGTCAACGAGAGTGTGAGCGGGTCAGCTTCAGAACTTTCCTTAGGAGCTAAATTTGGAGCTGCTTTGTTTCTGTAGTCAATGAATATAAAAATATAATATCTGTTTAGAAAATAAAAAAAGAAGGTAACGACTGGCTCTAAAAACTTGCGCTTTCAGATTAGTATTAAGCATAAATTACTTCACACCTTATACTACCTTTCACTACCTTCAATATCAGTTTGACATAGATAAACGCCTAAAAACAAGGGTTTTTTAGTCTTTTTTGCATGATGCCGTCAGGGAAGGTGTATGCCCATGCTAAAGACTGTCAATTTTTATTGTAAACTGCGTATTAATGTTATGCTATTCCTAGCGCATCGATGATGTTTCGTTGTCTAAAGGCTCTATCTTGTCCGACTAAAAAGGCTTCGTATTCTCTTAAACGTCTAGCCTCTTCTGCGTCTTGTTCTGCTAAACGTAAATGTTGTAGCGCTAAAGGCATGTTTCCTCTCGGGGCAGGCTGCATGTTCAAAGCAAAGCATGAACAGAAGATGGATGCGATTTTGCTACCTGCTGCGGCTACATGCTGCATACTAAACGCAGACCATGAACTAAACAAGATGGATAAAATTAGAATATACTTTTTATACGTTTTCATTTGATAAGTCTCCACTTTAAATAAATAGAAGTTAAACAATAACCACATATTATTCTGCAGAATACTCTCTCCTTGTCAATAAAACATATGTGGTGCAAGTTAATAGTACCCTTCTGAGCAGATATTCACCCCCCAAGTCTACAGTAGACTTACTTGGGCTCTGCATTGCCGATCTCTTTATCAAACAGCAGCTTAATGAATATAAAGATATAATATCTGTTTAGAAAATAAAAAAAGAAGGTAACAACTGGCTCTAAAAACTTGCGCCCTCAGATAAGTATTTAAGCATAAATTACTTCACACCTTATACGACCTTTCACTCCCCTCGTTATAAGTTTGGTAAATATTCAAGCAAATAAGCAATAGTTTTTTTACATTTATTTTCAGCAGATGCCCTAGATGAGTGTTGTCAGATAGTTGTTTCTGCAAAAAAACGCCTTAACATAGGCCTTTTTCTTTTAGCCAGATTTCTGGTAAGTTAGTTTCTAGATAGATAGAACGCCGTATAAAAAATTATTTAGAGTAAAAAATAAACCGCATACTCACAATTCAAGTGGAGAGTTAAAAAAGGAATCAAATGAATAAAAAGATAATAGTCGCATTTTTAATGTTAGCTGGATTGTCATTTCAATCAAGGGCTGAGTTTGTCGTTAGAAGGGCTGATGTTAAAGCCTGTTCACTTCCATTTTCACCAGAAGTTGATCAAGAACTATATCATCGAATAGTCATGGAGTATATCATTAGATTTGATGAAGCTATTGTGAATAATCCAGGAAGGTATCTAGAAGAGGTTCGATCTGATTTGTGGCGTGAGCTTGCGGATTACTTATTCACACAAGGAACCCCCACACATATAAGATTATATAATGATTTAATAGAGACTGCTGGAATAATACCTCGGTGCATTTAACATATTATTACTCATATCAGGATTCTTAAGTTTAAATCCAAGTGTAGGTAACACAGTCTGTTTTCACCTTATACCCTTTTGACTATATAGCTATGCCTTGCTAAAATAACCCTTTAGATAAAGGATAAAACAACAATAAGGTTATATTATGAATGTTCGCTTTTTTGTGTCTCTCTTTCTGGTAATTGTCTTGGGTGGTTGCATTCGTGGTCACAAAATGAGACATACGTTTGGCCACTCACTAAAATCGGAAGCGCTTTCAAGGGTGTCAATTGGCATGACAAAGGACGACGTTAAAGTTGCTATAGGAAGGCCCGACATAGTGCGCGGCTCTATAATAAATGATAACAACCAGATAATTGAAGTCTGGGAGTATTATGTTCTAACAGGAGGTTCTTTCTTTTATCCTGAGACGCTACGCACAGAAGGTTACCTGTTGTATTTTAATAATAATATCCTGGTTAGCTGGGGCAAGGGCGGTGACTGGAAGGACGAAGCAAACAAAATTAAAGCTGAGATAAGTTTTGGCTAAAAGCTGGATGGATGACAGTAAACAGTGATAGCCATAAACCCTGTATATAAAGGATAAACCCCGAAGCGTTTCAAGGAACCAAATGAAAAAAAAGATAATAATCGCATTTTTAATGTTAGCTGGATTGTCCTTTCAAGTAAAAGCTGAGATTGTCTTTAGAAAATCTGACCAAAAATTTTGTTCTCTTCCATATTCACCAGAAATTAATCAAGAATATTATAATCAAATAGTGCGAGCCTTTCTAGCTGAGTTTTTTGCTTATGCTGGAGCTTATCCAGAAATAAACATAAGAATTATCGACACTTATATTACACGTAAACTTATGGATGCTTTACTAGATCATAGGGGGCCAACAGAGATGAGATTATATAACGATTGTGTAGACTTTGTGAGGACCGGAAGAAAAAGGCCTAGGATAATTTAATACACCCGACCTATACCAGGATATAAAAACCAAAATATTTTAAGGAATCAAATGAGAACGTTGCCACTTCTTTTTTCGTCACTTCTTGTAGTGGTCATTTTGAGCGGTTGTGTTCCTGATCGCAAAATGAGATCTGCTTATAGGGATTTCAATACATCACAAACGGTATATAGGCAGCAACCAATTGTTCTTAGTGACTCCAATAGGGCACAAATAGCATATAGACAAGTATTGCCACCAGATCCTATGAAACCTATGACAGCAGGACAGGCATTTGCAAAAGGTCTGGGTGAAGGGATTCAACAATTAGCTCAAATGAAGAAGCAACAGTACACTCAAGAGCAGGAGCGCAGAGCTGTTCAAAAAATACAACACGAGCAAAGGCTAGAGAAGATTGCTTATGGAGAGCATCTAAGGAAGCAGCAGCAGGTTCGTATAGCTGACGCTTTAACACATGTGTTTCCTGAATTAGACCAAGATCAACGCATGCAAATGGCAGGATTGCCTGCTAAAGTGCTAGAGAAAGTTGTTAATCAAAGACTAGAAAATAGAAAAACCTCTAAATTAAACAGTGTGGCACCAGGTGAACTTATATTTACAGAAGCTGAAAAAACAGAAACGAGTAAATGGAAAAATAAATCAATGGACGATTTAGTAAGAGATGCTTTTCTTGGAGATAGAGGCGCTCTATATATGCTGGGAATGAGTTTTCTTCTTGGTCAAGGAGGATTTACCATTAATGTAGAAAAAGCAAATCAATGTTTTGCACTGTCCGCTTCTCTTGGTTTTGGGCCTTCTATAAGCCAAGTCAAAAACATATACATTCATGATTTATCGAATCCTTTTCTTGCGCTTGTATACATTGGTCTTGCCGTATCATCAGGGCATCTTGAACTTGTTAAAGCTTATCATCAATTAAGAAGTGATATATATAAAAAGGCTGGAAAAAAGATTGTTTTAGAAATTGAAAAGATAGTCTCCAATAAATATTATTGGATATTAAAAAACAAAGAATTACTTTTAAATACTGACAATAAAACAAACTTTCTTGATCACATAAAGAACATAACAGCTGAAGATTCATGTTTAGATAGTAGTTACTGGGCTAAAATTTTTCAAAAATAAAAAAGTTATGATTTAACACATATATATCAAGAGAGAGAAAGTATTTTTTGACGTAGAGGCAATTTAGACAACTCAATTTCGGTTTCGTAATTAATAGTTGCGCCATTTTTAATAAGAAATTTAATCATGTCTAAGAAACCTTTACTGCAGGCATAATAAAGGGGTGTTTTGAAGGTATTATCTGTGATATTAACACTAGCACCACTTTTAATTAAAAACTTAGCCATTTCTATATTATTGTTCCAACAAGCATGGTGAAGGGCTGAAAAACCGTCGTTTCTTGCTGTATTTATATCTGCACCTTTATAAATTAATAGTCTGGCGACTTCCGATCCACTATACAAACAAGCAAAATGAAAAGGAGTATATCCATCATCGTTTTTTGTATCAATATTAATGTTCTTACTTATTAACAATTTAGCTATATCCCATTTTTTTTCTTTACATGCCCAATGAAGAAGGGTATCTCCATTTTTATCCACCATATTAATATCTTTTATTGATTCAGTTTTGAATAGTTGCTTAAGTTTTTCTATATCTTTTTTTTCTATTGCGGTTATAAACTTTGCAAATTTAAGACGCTGCTCCTCTGCTTTTTTTGCCATTATCGCAACAATAACAACTACAGGAATAGCTACAGAGGCTAGTATTGCAGAACAAACAAAAAAGAATTCTCTCGATTCATTTTGTTGCCTTACTCTTTCTTCTTCTTGATATTTAACATGAAAAACAAACGCAGGAATAGCAACAAGAGCTGCAATAGTCCAACCAACGAGTGTTACAATCGCCTCTTCGTCCGTTTGATTTTGATAGGCAAACATTTTGTTGGAAAGGCCAAAAGATATTACCAATGCCAAAATTAAAGCTTTTATTTTTTTGTTCATGTTTATTTCTCAACGTTAAATATAAATTAAAAACATATCCATACAGCAAAGCAAAATAAATATCGCCTATATTTAAAGCAAAGTTTACAACGACTGTACTAATTGTCAACAAGGCTTTGCACCAATATATACCTTAAAAATTTCCCAAAGCAATTTTTCTCATATTTTCTCCTTGGCCAATATGCCGCCATCCCTTGACACCGCACAACTATTCCTTTATGCTTGTATTTAGTTATTGCAGTATTAATTGAAAGGATATAGATGTCCACTAAAAAAATAGAAGAATCAGAATCAACAAAAGAAAGAGCAACATTTTCATTGGATGTTGACGTAAAAGACAAACTAGAATTAACATGGTTGCAACTCAGACGAATGTTAAAAGGTCAGGGCATAAGCAAGTCAGGAATTGTGGAAACGGCACTCAAGATGGCCCTAGAAGATTTTAAAAACAAAAAAAAATCCAGCAAACTATATAAAATATTAGATCAAAGTTAAAAAAATAGATAGTCGCTATAAACAATAGGTATAAAACATGAAAGCTATTCTTATCGCAAGAGTTAGTACAGAAGAACAAAAAGAAGCTGGCAATTCACTTCCTGCACAGATTGCACGGCTAGAACAATATTGCAATAATAAAGGATTTAAAGTTTTAAAGTGCTGTAACTTTGATGAAAGTGCCTACCCGTCTTCGCCTCCGGCTTCTTCGGGCAGGCCGGAATTATGACAAGATAATCTTTTTTTTAAATTTTGGGTAAAGCCAACATATTTTATATTTTGAAATTGTATTGATTTGATAAGATATACGTAATACACCCGTCTTCGCTTTCAGCTTCTTCAGGCTACGCCAGGACAATCGTTACCCTCAAATTCAAAATACATAAGAAATAAAAATGATATTCTTTAATTAAGCCCGTCTTCGTATTTCGCTTCGCTCAACACTACTTCGGGCAGTCTTCGCTCTTAAGATCAAAAATCTTTTAACCATTCCCTTAAAAAAAATGGCCTGCCAGCCCTTCGATACATCCTTCGGATTACTCAGGACAATCGGGCTCCCAACGGGAACGAAGACTGGCGGCCCCTCGTTGACGCATTCAGGAACAAAAAAATCACAATCGAGATCCGGCTACAAAATATGCAAACTCTTTTTTCTACTTTTAATTTAGAGTCTACTTTTTTGATTTAGATTTAAGATACATTTTTCAAACGCTATAAAAAATTGATTCTATAAATGTATTTGGAGCTTCATAGCCCCAACATCAAGCTATAAAACAAACAATTTATTAAACCCAATCAAGAAACTATGCCAATAATTTTTTCTGAAGATCCTCTTTGAGATATTCTAAGAGTTCTATAAATTTTATCATGCCTCCCAGTTGCTTAAAATCAAAAACCGTTCCATGCAGATTATGAGTATCTAAAGTAAGACCGATCTTTTCAACCTTGTATACCTTGTTACGGTATTCTTTTCTAATTTTGTAAGTTGGTTTAGCAAATTTACACGTCACTGCACGAATATGTGCTACTGCATTTCTTATAATTCTTAAAATTTGCCGTGCAGAATATAATTCATAATTATCCTGCTCTCCTACATCAATACTTGTAATACCAAAATAAATTTCGCTACATACGATTATTGCGTAACTCGAAGAAGAAAATTGTATATCATCTGATATTTTCTTTAAACCTTCAGGGTTTCTTGTCCTATCTACAGACCCAACAACTGATCCCTTTGAAAAAAGTTTCTTTTTCCCAAAATGTTCTGGCTTGATTACATTTCTGTTAACAAGATCGGCAATCTCAAGTGAAAATATAATACGATCTACTGTGTCTGTAAATGTTGCGATAGAAACTTCTATTAATTCTTTTTTTTTGAGATTCATAATTATTTACCATCTTAGCTCAAAAATTTATAATCACCTTTAACAAGCAAAAAATCTATATGACTAATGTTACAGTTCATTGAACTTTTGCCAAATTTTTACCATTGCAAGCGTATCCAACTTGCAGTAATCAAGCAATGATTGTGCTTTTTTTTGTTGCTCAGGTGAAAAATCATTATTATGATTTGTATTTTTGTTGGCAAGGTCCCACCATGTCAGCATTGCTTCATCACCCTTTTGGATCTCTAATGTTTTGTAACTAAGATTTGACACCATGACGGGAAGTACATTTTTTATAGACCAACTACCTTTAAATTTCGGATGTACGTAGTGCCCCTTATTTATAGGATCAGCAAGATCATAGATTCTATTATTTAAATCATTAAGAAAATCTGCATATGCAGGGTATCTCAAAGCCATTTCTTTATTACGACCAATCTCGAATGTTTTATTCCACACAAGTACTGATCCTGTAGCCCCAATGTGTTGTTTTAATGATTCTAACAAAAAGATAGTATCATTTTTTTGTTTTGCTAAAAATTCATAATGTTGCAAATCTAAATCATTTTTTTCAACGATATGCAATGAATATTGAAACACTATATGTTGCTGAGGGCTATAACCATCAAATAGGGGAATAGCAGAATTATATGTTTCATAATCCAAAAAATAGAGGGGAAAAATAAGTTTTTTTAGCTCTTCCTTTAATAATCCTCTATTAACAGTTAAACAATTTTTTTTTGCAGCAGAAACAATAGCTCGTTGTTTCTCTGATAATTCAAAATTATCAGGAATTTCCTGCATGGATATAATATTGTTGTTTCTTAATTTTGTTATTTTTGATTTATGTAATCGCGGAACATCATAGATTGACAAACTTGGTAAATCAGGATGACATAGATCTCTATAAGGACAGATCTTAGGCTTGGAACAAGCAGCTATCCCTAAATGGGATTTCTTCTGCATAATCTGAAATGCATCATTTATTTTTTCTTCACTTGTTGGTTTTAGGTTATGTATTTTTTCTGTAACATCATTTGCTATAAAAAGCTTTTGAAGGTCAAGATCGCCTTGTCGTATATAATCTTTATTGAGATGTAATATATACATTTTATTTATAGGCAATAATTTATTAAGTACTAAAAATTGAAATGTAACATCTTCTAGATTTTTATTTTTTATTTTTGTTGAACTTTTAATTTCATAAAGATCATAAGATTGAAGATTCGAGTTATAAATTAATGCATCAACTGTAACTTGGCATTTCTTATCACTATACGTTTCTTGCCAGATTATTTCATGATATTCGGGCTTATTTGCAATATACATTTCAAGATATATTTTTGCTTTTTTTTCAACTTCGTAGCCTTGTTCAATTAAATGTGATTCAAAACCCGTTATATTTTGCTTTATATCAGTATTTTTCATGGCCCATAAATGCATTGGTGAGTCTAGGTTCCGTTGAGTTTTCATTTTAACCATAAAATTGCTCCTACAAAAGACAAAAATGCCACAAAACTTTCCACGGACTTGTCAAAGCGAGAAAAAACTCGCCTGTAGTACTTCATTTTGG
>Ga0180433_10006852_pt1 | contig 14769 bp, 7 predicted proteins | sample SS_ome_8_FD_132980 | JGI IMG/M metagenome (GOLD analysis project Ga0180433, IMG submission 132980) | Hypersaline lake sediment archaeal communities from the Salton Sea, California, USA - SS_1_D_1 metaG | ecosystem: Environmental > Aquatic > Non-marine Saline and Alkaline > Hypersaline > Sediment... | reverse complement strand
GGTCTCACCGTACTCGACATCTTCGTACAGAGGATCCATGGACCCTTCCACATATATATCTACAGCAGGTGCGTCAGGTGACGAATGGATGACCCGAAGCTCCGCTGTTCCCATTACGATCTCAATGTCCTGTCGGATAAAACCAAGGCTTTGTTCCTGATTCACCGCAAGGAGGCTGAATCCGTCATTAGCATCAGCAGGCTCACCGAGCAGGCCGGTAGCAACAACGAATAGTTCAGTTCCCGCCGGAATTGCGGGAATAATAAAGCCGGTGACCCGCTGAAGCGGATCTCCTGCCCAAATGGCAATGGATAGTTCTGTATTAGCCGGGAGGACAACACCTGTTTCACCGGTGTTCGAAAATCTCCCGAGTGAGCTTATGTCCGGTGTTCCATCATCCCCCACATCGATGGCAACAGTGGGGGCATCTGCTGAACCATGAACTATCCGGACTCTGAAGGATGTTTCGTCCGGCATTTCTCCGAAATTTTCCTGGAGGGCAAGAACACGGAATTGGTCGGAGAGTTGGGTACTACCGAACAATCCAACAGCTGTCGCCGTAGTTTTCATTCCATCCATTATACCAATCTGACCCGTGGTGTAGACCGGGTCTGATCCTGAAGCGGCTCCGGCTGGACGAAACTCCAGAACTCGGCCGCCAGGTTGTACATCAGCGTATGAGCTGACATCACCATACTGCAGATTCGATGCAATCGGATTTGAATTTCCTCTTAAGTATACATCAACTGCAGGTGCATCGGGAGAAGCATGGATGATCCGAAGACCACCATTTTCCTGTGGAGAACTGCTGTCATCGTCTCCACACCCAAACAGAAATAGCGCTGGTATAAGCGCTATCAGCGTGAAAAAGCGAAACGGTAACTTTGACATCTTAAACTCCTTTTCTGTGCCAAAACTACGACTGGTTAGCAACGCTCTTCTGTAAATGCAATAGGTATGCCAGTAAATATCTCAACTGTTATATGTCCTGAAATCAAGGCTGTTGTATCTCTGAGACTCACCTAAATATTATCTAATCATATTGAGACACTTTTGTTTCATTTGAAATGCTGATACACAATATAAAGTTTGATACAACTTCTCGTGTTGAAACAGATATGTGTCCCGAACACGTACGAAGAAATCGCGAAAATAGATCCGTTCGCGGTAGACGGATGGGAGAACACTCCATTACTTCGGATCCGTGACGATAGATCCGTATCGGACACTACATCAATATCAGTATCTTCACGGCTAAACCTGATGAGTCTTTATAGTAGCGGAGGGATACGAACCATATGCAGACGTATAATACGGAAGGAATACGACTGTTGTTCAGCGTCGTACCGAAGACATACGAAGTGATCAATCACATCCTTACCTTCGGTCTCGATACGCGTTGGAGGAACCGGGCTGTCGCCATAGCATGTCGCGAACCGGCATCACGGATATTGGACTGTTGTAGCGGAACGGGTGAATTCGCCGCGGCCATTGATCGGAGATTTCAATCACAATCCCTCATCGTTGCCGGGGACTTTTCGAGCGAAATGATCCATTTTTTGAAGCACAAGCGGGTATCAGCAAACCTGAAATGCGTTCTCATGTCGGCGGAGCACCTCCCTTTTACCGACAACACCCTCGATCTTGTATCTATCTCTTTCGGTGTTCGGAATATCAACCGCAGTAACGTAGCCTTTCGACAATGCCTCGAGGAATTGGTACGAATACTGAGACCTGGAGGACGATGTATCCTTGTGGAGACGAGTCAACCGGATTCCGGTTTCATCAGAATGCTTTTTCACTTTTATACGAGGCTTTTCGTCGAGCGTATCGGATATCTACTATCCGGTTCCAAAGCACCGTATACATATCTCTCCAGAACTATACCGGCTTTCTATAATAGAAACCAACTGTCCTCCATTCTTGAATCGGCGGGTTTTAGACGGGTTCGCTCGTATCCTCTCACCCTGGGAATCGCCTGCATACACGAAGCGAAAAAACCAAACCCGGATTTTCGTAAGGTATGACGGTTGTAGCGGACCATCAGCGGGAAATGAGCGTTTAAATTGCCTCCGCTCTACTCGGGAATCCAACGGCCCTTCAGGAATAGTAAGATTAGTTCGCTGATTTCAGCTGGAAAGCGCTTTTTTGATCACCGTCGCAAGGTGATTCATCGTATATGGTTTCTGAATGAAACCCAGAATGCCTTCATCCAGTGTTTCCTGAACTTTGCCGTTTGTGCTGTATCCGGTTGAGAGGATAACCTTCACGTGGGGATCGAGATCTTTCAACTTTCTGAAACATTCGCGCCCACCCATATCCGGCATGATAAGATCGACTATAACGAGATCTATCTCGTCATGTCGTTCCTGTAAAACGGCAAGAGCTTCAGTTCCGTTCCGGGCTGAATACATGGTATATCCCAATTCACTCAACATGGCTGATGATGTATCGCGAACTACTTCCTCATCATCCACAATGAGGATGGTCCCGGATCCATGTAATGATTCCTGATCAGTTTCCTCGGTGATTTCCGGTAGTTCAGATTCGGTAAGGGGTAGATAGACATTAAATATTGTTCCCTTTTCGAGTTCACTTTCCAACCTGATATCACCACCATGATTCTGTACTATACCGTACACCATTGCGAGACCCATTCCGGTTCCTTCACCTTTAGGTTTCGTTGTGAAGAACGGTTCAAAGATCCGATCTTTTACTTCGGATGAGATACCGGTTCCTGTATCTGATATACCGATTTGAATGTATCTCCCGTGTTTAAGCTTGGGGAGGATACCCAGGGCATCATCTCGAACATCTGCAAGTTCAGTGGAAAATCGAAGATCGCCTCCAGCTGGCATGGCGTCACGCGCATTGATAGCCAGATTCAGGAGCATCTGTTGTATTTGTCCCGGATCACCGGATGTTGTCGCGGGGGACGCAGTAAGCTCCAACGAAATACGGATATTCTTATCTATTGTCCGGGACAGGAGTGTAACCACGTCATATATCGTCTTATGTACGTCCACCGTGACGATCTGGTGCTTCCCCCTTCGAGCAAACCCCAAAAGCTGTTTCGTCAGATCTGTCGCACGTTCAGCGGCACGTTCTATCGTTTTGCCCGCCTCGAACCCGAAGCTATCCTGAGGGTACTTCAACTTCAACATACTGGAATAGCCGACTATTCCCGTGAGAAGATTATTGAAATCATGAGCAATCCCGCCGGCTAACTGACCAATAGCTTCCATCTTTGCCGCATGCCTGAGCTGTTCCTCCAGGCCATGTCTCTCCGTCATATCGATTATGACACCACGCAATCCGTGTACGCTTCCATCCCGTACAATACGAGTCGCGCGGGAAAGAATTGGAAAGTGAGAGCCATTTTTATTCAGCCCCGTATACTCGGTGTCCCGTGTCAACTCCCCCGCGAGTATACGTTTCATATTTTTTCGTATTCGATCCCGGTCCTCGGGAATAACGAGATCAACCGCATTGATGCCCCGCCTGAAGTCTTTTTCCGTATACCCTGATAGTGCAAATCCCCGCCGATTAACATACGTGAGATTTCCTGAAGTATCCGTTTCGAAGACGACTTCCGGCAGGAGATCCGTCATAGTCCTGAAACGCTCTTCACTTTGCCGTAATGCCTCTTCAGCGTGTAATCTTTCGGTGATATCCCGTGCGCTTCCGAGGAATCCCACCACACGCCCGTCACGAATGAGCGGACCAACACTAATCTCGAATTTTCTGAGTGAACCGTCTTTCACTCGGACTGCAATCGGGAGTCCCTGTATGTAATTTCTATCCCGATAAACACCTCTAAATGCACGAATTACGGTTTTTCGGTCACTTCTGCTGAGAAATTCGAGAAAATTGATACCAAGAAGATCATCAACCGTACTGCCGGTGTGCTTAAATGCCGCCTTGTTTACTTGCGTAAATGTCCCCCGAAGGTCCAGTGTATAAACTAGATCCGCCGCTCTGTCAAAGAGTTCACGGTAACGTTCTTCGGACTCCTTTAGAGCCATTACCGCGTGCTTCTGCTCCGAAACATCCCGTACCACCGTCACGATACGCACGACCCTGTCACCTTCTTTAACCGGGATTTTTCGCGTTTCTGTAACGATTTCATCCGATCCGATGATATTGGACTCTTCCGTCACGAGGGTACGATCCTCGGTAAAAACAACCTCATATTCCTTTTTGACATGATCCGGAAGAAACGGAAACACATCAAATAACGATTTCCCGATTACTTCGATATTCAGATTGAGACTCTTATTCCATTCCAGAAAGCGTCGATTGAAGAGTAATATTCGGAGATCCCGATCAATGACATGTATGGCATCGCCCATTGAATCGAGCGTTGTTCTGTATTGATGTTCGGAACGACGCAGTTCTTCTTCGACCCTCTTCCGTTCCGAAATATCTTCGATAATTCCATCAAAGTATGTGACAGATCCGTCATCCCCGTGAACCGCCACGGCTGATATCGATGCTATAAACGCCGTTCCGTCCGTTCGTACCAGATGAAGCTCTTCATCATGGAGAGATCCTTCATCAAGTAATTTCTGATTAATTGACCGTCGATCCTCCGGATTTTGATATAAATCCGCGACACGAGTCATGAGGAAATCCTTTTTCTCCTGGAAACCGAACATTCGGACGATTGCGGGATTGGCCTCAATAAACGCACCTTCGGGTCCGACTGTATTGCGATATACTCCCACATTGAGGTTTTCTGTCAGTGATCGATATTTATTCTCACTGACCCTGAGAGCCTCCTCGGCTTTTCTCCGATCAGAAACGTCCACGATTACGCATATGTATCCATTCTGTTCCTCATTCTCACCTGTAAGAAGCGTTATGGACGTATCTCCCCAGAATGTTTCTCCATTACCCCGGACAAAGCACTGCTCGGTCCTGTACTCTTCAGTATCCGAAGGAGGATTCAACGGGAAGAATGGATTCCCCGTTAGAAGAGTCAGTGACTGGATATCCTTTGATAGGAGTTCAGACTCATCGTATCCGATCATGCGCTTCCACGTAGTATTAAATTCGAGAAAACGGCCGTTCCTATCCACGAATACAATCCCCACCGAAGCGTTGTTATAAATTGAACTGAGCCTGTGTTCACGATCCCGCAATGCGGATAACAGCTTCTTGCGATCTCCGATATCCCGACTCACAACCGAGATAAACGTTTTTTCGTGGAATCGGACGACTCCCGCACTGACCTCCACGTCTACAATCGTTCCGTCTTTCCTGCGATACTGCCGCTCTCCGAGAAAAACCCGATCGTTGTTCATTACGGTATCGATTTTCTCACGGATATCCTCCCCGGACCTCGCCACAAAATCGAAGACCGTGATGTCTTTCATTTCCTCAACGGAGTATCCCAGTAGATTTCTCAGGGCTGCATTCGCCTCGATTACCCTCCCGGTGGAGGGTTCTATGAGAAAAATATTTTCAGCAGTTTGCTCGATATACGCACGGTATTTCGCCTCACTTGCTTCCAGAGATTCACGCGCCGCCCTTCTCTTTTCCTCGACACCGATAACCTCGGCAATCAACCTCAAGAGCTGTAGATCTTCAGGAGTCGGTTCGAAGTCTTCAACGAAGACCGCGCAGAGTGATCCGACGGTTTTGCCATCGACTGTAATCCCGATTCCTATATACGTTTTCAACGTGTACTTTTTTACATTCGGATCGGTGTTCATATAGACGGTTGTATCAAGGTCGCGTATCAGTTTAACCGTGCCGGATCCGTTCGTAATAACATCAAAACAGATATATCCCTGTGGTTCATCCTGTGGATTGAAATCGGGAGGTGTCTGCCAACGACCCAGGGAACAGAGCAATCCACGATTCATGTAATTATATAGTGCGTATGCTGCATCTAATGTTTCGCCGAGATATGCAGTCAGAATGTTTATATTATGTATTGGATCCTCTGAAAAGTTCAGAAAGCAGTCGCTTATCATGTTCTTGAATTCATTACGATCATCGGTCATTCGTCATCCTCGGGGAAAATGCGTCCGTGAACGATCGCATCCGGCGCTCGGCAATTCCGCACGTCCCGGATCGGTCGAATCTCCATAAAACGTAATCAATGAATCTCAGAAGGCAATGGTATTGTATTCAACGGAATATCCACAGAGTGCTGATACCGTTGCATATGACATTTCTGTTATCCCGAAAAAGAAACGCGGCGGTTGCCCGCTGGAATAGAAGGTCAATCCATCGGTTTCGAGTTCAATTGTAGCGTAAATTCAAGCGGGTTGGTTCTCTCCATGATCGCCCTGGGCGTCAATTGTGGAGATCATTATTCGATAATTGAACACGGGAACTCTTGTAATCGAAGTTATTTCGAGCATCTTTCGGTCGTTGAATCATAAAAACTCCCGGGATTGAACACGTGGAAAATCCTCCTCTATCCCGGTAGTGCTATTCATAATTCACTTGATTTGGCGAACCGCGAAACCGACTTTCAATTCAGGTGGGAGGATCGGGAATGAGTCTTCATATTTCTGCGAAACCGGACGACATAGCCGAAACAGTTCTGCTCCCCGGCGACCCCCTTCGAGCCCGATATATTGCCGAGACATTTTTTGAAAATCCCGTGCAGTATAATGATCTCCGAGGTATGTTTGGATTCACGGGTGTATACAAAGGATTGCGAATCTCGGTCCAGGGGACAGGTATGGGAATACCCTCCCTTTCCATCTATGTTCATGAACTTATCAAAGAATACGGCGCTCGTCGATTGATACGTGTCGGGAGTTGTGGTGCAATCCAGAAAAGCTTGAAACTGCGGAGCATTATCCTTGCACTTTCCGCGAGTTCCGATTCAAGTCTCATGGATATCTATTTCAACGGAAAGGGATATGCGCCGACCGCTTCATTTTCACTTCTCAATAAAATATTCATGGCCGCACAAACTTCAGGAATTGACTGTGAAGTCGGGTCCATTCTGACAACAGACTGTTTTTATTATGAAGATCCCGATTTTTGGAAATTGTGGTCAACATTCGGCGTTTTGGCCGTGGAGATGGAAAGTGCGGCACTCTATACACTTGCCGCGAAACACAATGTACGGGCGGCTTCCATTCTGACGGTAAGCGATCATTTGATAACAGGAGAGAAAGTACCGCCGCGCCAGCGAGAAAAAACGTTCGATGAGATGATCAAACTCGCGCTTGAGGCTGTTGTGGACCAGTAGTATACATTCTAAAAGTATCGTATATTCAGATTCCAGTTGGTGTATTCACTAGTATTATGAGCGAAGCCACCCATTGAAAACCATGGGTGCGCGGCTTCCTGGCAGAGTTGGGTGAGTATCCCGATCCGCGCTCCTTAATAGTCCACCGATTTGCCTGACGAGTCTGACCACAGGGATCGGGGAGCCCTCGTTCGAGCCAGGAGGATCAAAACACCACCCAGTATCAGGAATCCCGCAATATATCCCCACGTACCGATATCAGTAACCGATTCGATATATGATCCGAGGAACAGAGATATCCCATTGTTCAGCGCATGCCACAGCATAGCTGGGTAAATCGAACCTGTCACAAGTGTGACCAATGCCAGTACCATACCGAGAAATGCCGTGGGAACCAGACGGAAAAGAGCTACATGAAATGCGGCGAATATTAATCCGCTCACAATAACGGTTGTACCCGGCCCGAATCGATCCCGTAGCCCGCGAAGCAACACACCCCGGAATGTAATTTCCTCGACTACACCCGGTAGTATGGACGTAAAAAAGACCAATTGCCAGACCGGTATGTGCTCAGGTATAAGATACTGCTCGAGCGATTTCAGATACTCCGAAGGCATGGGAATGACATGATTGACCAGTTGCGCCAGTGCCGAAACCACTATGAGAGCCGCCGGAGCACCGATGATGACCAACGGCCAGACGAAAATTCGCGGCAATCGCAGTTGTAGCGTTGACACCGGATCTAACCGATACCTGCGAATCATTACCAGTGATGCACCCAGGAACAGAACGATCAGATTCAAGGCCAACTGAACCCGCAGATCGAGTTTGCCTTCCGTGTTCATCGAGAGTATAAAAAATATCACCCAGAGAATCGCGAATACCGGTAGTACCTGTCTCTTGAACAACTCTCGTTTATTGTAGTGAATTCCTTCATCCTCGATTCCCGGAACGATAAGATGCTCGGTAGAAAGAGTCCTTTCGGCTGTCCGACTGATCCATATTGCCGCACCCATGGTCACCAGCCATGAGACGGCCAACATCAGCCAGTCGAACTGACCGACCATCATTTCCTTTACGGCAAGTGCAATATTCGCCACGGGAATAATTGCGATGATTGATCTCAGTGAGACTCCGGGAAAGAGGGGAACTACCGCCGGTACCATACTGAATAGAAAGACGGGGAAAAAGTAAAGTTGGGCTTCTTTATATGATTTTGCATACGCAGATACAAGTAACAGAATACCTGAGACGACGGCTGCTACAGGCAGCATAAAAAGAAGAACCATAAACACCGTACCCGGAGATATCTCGAATACCATGTTCTCAGGAAGCGGTATCAATTTCAAGGCTACATAGATCAGGAGGTTCAGCGACTGAATCGTCGCGATACCGATACCGACAATAAAAATCGCCAGATGTTTCGCTATAATGATATGCGTTCGAGACGCGGCGCTGGTGAGAAGCGTCTCCAGCGTCCCACGCTCCTTCTCGCCCGCAATGGTGTCATTTGCCACGACCGCACCGCCGGATATCATGAACAGCAGGAAAAACAAGGCAGCCAATCGTCCTATCCTGAGACCTGCCACCTGTTCGGTACTGGCGATATTCTTCTCCTCGGTGGAAATCATCTCCACCGGATCAATTGAGAATCCACGTTCCCGCAGCATCGTATACTGACTGTCTTCACGAACGAGTCTGAACGCCTCCCCTATCCGTTCCATGCCGATTCTCGATTTCTCACGGTCGGCTCGGAATTTCAGCGTAAAAAGAGGCCCCTCCAGTATTTCGGATGTCATTGTATCGGAGCCGGATTCAGCCCCACTCGTCGTATCAGACAGAACAGGAGATTCCAGGTTTCCCGTGGAATCGGTAAAAACTACGATGAAATCCAGAGCAGCCGATGCCAGACTGTCCACGGGAGACTCGGCTTCGATCTCCCTGATCCTGAGTGGATTATCGGTATGAATGGAATCGTATGTCGCGCGGGCTGAACGTATGACATTCCGGATGTAATCCAGGGAATCACCCTGAACCGCAAAGGAATACTCCGAAGTCACTATTTTTTTCGTTCTCCGTTCCGTAATCCAATGTGAACCGAACATCATGATGGGCATCACGATGAGCGGCAGCACAATGGACATGAATACGGTACGTCGATCTCTCATGAGCATGAGCAATTCGGTCTTCAGGAGAGTTCGAATTATATTACTTTTTCCGTTGTTCATGGAATCACATTCCTGATGTCTTAGGCCCACACGACATCTTCTTTATGTCCTGCATAGTGAACGAATATGTCTTCAAGATATCGCTTCCCTGTTTCTCGCCTCAGAGCCTCCAGCGTGTCACATGCGAGTAATTTTCCCTGATGTATGATCGCGATTCTATTACAGAGACGCTCCGCCTCGCTCATGATATGGGTTGAAAAAATTATCGTTTTCCCTTCTTCTCTGAACTCCCGTATAACCTCCTGCATTTCCAGGGCGTTGAGAACATCGAGACCGACGGTCGGTTCATCGAAGATGAGGATCGGAGGGTCATGAGCTACCGTTCGCGCGAGCGACACTTTTTGTTTCATACCCTGAGACAACTTATCTACTCGAACATCGGCATAATCAACGATTCCGAATCTCTGAATGAGGTATTCAACCCTGCTGACTATTTTATCGGGAGAGTAGCCGTTGATCCGACCGAAAAAGCCAATCGTTTCCCGAGCGGTCAGCCGCGGATAGAGCGCTGTCGTGCTCGAATAAAACCCGAGAATCCGTCTCACATTCTCCGGGTCTTCCCGGATATCGAATCCCTGCATCAGGGCGGTTCCCGCGGTTGGTTCAAGAATAGTGGAAAGCATACGAAGCGTCGTCGTCTTACCGGCACCGTTTGCCCCCAGAAGACCGAATATTTCTCCGGCACTGCATGTGAAATCAATGGCATCAACAGCGCGAATCGTGCCTCTGCTTTTCTCGTGAAACTCTTTCGTTAAACCCCGAACATCGATGGTAACCGACTCCATGTTATACCCTCCGATTCGGTTCACGCGATCCGCGACCGAAGTACCGTTCTTTCAACAAAGAAATGAGACTACCGCTGTAGGATCCTATAATCACATCCTCGAACTGAAGAATAAAACGGGCAATTATCGAACTCAATGCTATGAAAAACAATGAGACTACAACCGTAACTCCGATCAGATCCCATTGATATGAACCCATTATCGCTTCACGAACCATCATGGCCACATTTACCACGGGAACGACGGCAAGTCCGAGTGAGAAATCGATATCGGGTTGTCCGATGAAAATCGCCGGTAAAATGGTCAGCATATAGAACGGTGTTACCATTGACTGACCTTCCTTGAACGTCGTGGCGAATGATGCGAAGAGCATCATACCCGCGGCTATAAATCCGGATAGCAGGATAGCTCCAAGTATGAGGAGAGGTATGCTGCTCAGCGATATGGAAAAAACAATCTCACTACCCGAACCTGAGAGGAGCGGAGCCATTATACCCCGTATGGAGAACATCATGGCGGCAAGATTCAGAACTCCCGCTATGCATCCGAACGTTGCCACATACCAGTATTTGGCGATCACGATATTTATCCTTGAAACCGCCGAGGACATGAGCGTTTCCCACGTTTTACGTTCACGCTCTCCCGCCGTGGTATCCACCGCGGGATGCATACATCCGATGGATACCATGATGATAAAAAAGAGTGGCAGCAAAAGACCCAGGAGGAATCTTCCCATCTGAACACTGGTCGCGGTATTTTCAGACCGTATTGTGAAAACATTCCATTCAACGGGGGTTATACCGAGATGGTGAGATGCCTCCGTCAACACGCCGGTACGGTATCGTCGAATACCATCAAGAATTCGGTCACGAGCTATCACGCTTTTTTCTCTGGATTCATTAAATGCTACTGAAATCCTCATCGGTACAAGAGACTCAGAGGAATCGCTCCCGGAATCAATATTCAAAAAGGCATCAATCACCCCGTCTCGCACGGCTTCAACGTTCCTGATATCCGATGAATCGGTTCCATGATCGATTCGAAGTTGCAGTCGTTCAATCTGATTCAACGTATCCGCGAACGCCGCATGCTGCCGTGGAAGGCCATGAATCACAACGTGTGAATCGAAGCGCTCTTCCTGCCCGCGGATAAACGTCATACCGGTAAACATGACCCACAATAGAATGGGATACATGAACAATGGAATGAGAAATGAATTTACGACAATCGAACGTTCACGGAGAGCGGAACGTATCTCTCTCTGATAGAGCACGAAGATTTCTGAAAATTTCATAAGAGATTCCAGTTGATGGGAGGGGTTAGTTTTGTCCCGATTATATCCGAGACTACTCCGATCGTAATTTCTATGGTCATATCATACCCAAGAGTGCGTAACGGTCAAGCATGCCTTCTCTCCCTGGAGAATACAACCACCCGTTCAGTAGTGGATTTCATGTAAAGCAATTCCTCCGTTCCTCGTTTCTCACATTTTATCAATACGACAATCTAATTGAAACATTTCGTTCGCATGTGGACTGCTGATGCTTTTGAAGAAATTACCCCGCCATACGATATAATATTCATGATTCCTTGCCGGCTACGGATCATGGTCTCCCTGAACTTGACCATTGTGATTAGCACGGAGATATTTCACGACTGAAGTTGGAGACCGTATACGCGTGTTATACTCAACGTTAAAACCCTACATGAGATAATCGCCACCATTTCGCCCAAGATGGAAAAGCAGACGCGATTATTCCATCGAAAATTCGCAGGAGCCCGCATGAGTCATGAGTCCGCATCCAGAGATCAGTTGACCGAAGAACTCATCCAACTCTGCCATCGAATGGCACATCTCGAGCGTGAATCAGAAGAACAACTCCGCAGCTGCGCCGAATTGAAGGAATCAGAAGGAAGATATCGTGAGCTGTTCGAACACATCCCCATAGGGATTTACCGTACAAGTCCCGATGGGGAAATTCTCGACGCCAATCCGGCGTTGGCGCACATGTTCGGCTATGAGAACAGCTCGAAACTTCAAACCGTACGCGCCCTTCAGCTATACCGTAATCATGAGGACCGATTTCGTTGGATATCACAGTGCCGCGAGAACGAAACATATCAATGTGAACTGGCCATGAAGAGAGTCGATGGGAGCGTGATGTGGGTTCGTGATACGGCCCGTGCGGTGAGAGACGAGAAGGGACAGGTTCGATTCTTTGAAGGTAGTCTTGAAGATATAACTGAACATCGCCGGACGGAAGAGGCAGTTCGCGAGAGCGAGAATAAAAATCGTACGCTCGTGGAGACGCTGCAGGAGGGTCTCATTATGGTCGATGCCGATGAGAACATCCTGCTGGCAAATCAGGCTTTCTGTGATATTACGGGCTATTCGAAGGAAGAATTACTGGCGATGAATATGGCTGATCTTGTACCTGAAAACGAGTATCTCCTCCTTCTGGGTGAAACGGCAAAACGGAAAAAAGGATTCGCCAGTCAATACGAGTTAACTGTCATCGGTAAAGACACGCGTATCAATCACATCCGTGTATCGGCCGCTCCGATACGAGATGAAACAGGCGTTTTTCGGTACACCGTTGCGCTGATGCTTGATATAACGGAGCGCGTCCGTGCTCGAAAAATCGAACAGGCGGTCAAGATTATATCCCAGGCCGTACTCGAGGAAACGGAAATCAAACAGTTTTACGCCACCATGCATGGCGCCATCGCCGAGCTTATGCCCGCCGACAACTTCTTCGTGGCTCTGTATGATCGAGAGAAAGGCATTATCGCATTTCCCTATTTCGTCGATCAGAACGATCCCTGGCCCGATCCGAGGCCAATTGGTAACGGACTGACCGATCGTGTACTGAAAACAGGAAAAACCATCTGTGCCGACAGGGATGAATTGACCGAGATGGCTGAACGGGGCGAGATAACCCGCATCGGATCTCTTGCAACCGCCTGGCTGGGCGTGCCGCTCATCCATGAAGGCAAATCCGTGGGCGCACTGGTTGTACAGATTTACGGAGGCGGCAAACGGTTTTCTCACGACGATCGTACAATACTTGAAGTTGTTTCCACACAAGTCGCCCTCGCCGTTGAGCGGAAAAATACGTTCGAATCGATTCGAAGCAGTGAAAAGAAATATCGAACATTGACCGAAAACCTTAATGTGGGCGTCTACCGGAATACGGTCGGTCCCGATGGACGATTTATCGAAGCAAACCCCGCTCTCATCAATATGTTCGGGTATGCTTCAAAAGACGAATTCCTCGCAATCAATGTCTCTGATCTCTATCAGGATCCGAAGCAACGGGTCAAATTCAACGAGAAGATGCTGAGCGATGGATTCGTAAGAGAAGAAGAACTTTCCCTGAAATCAAAATCCGGTACTCCTCTCATCGGCTCTATTTCCGCGGTAGCGGTCCGCGGTGAAGACAACAGGATTCTCTATTTTGATGGGATCATTGAGGATATAACGGAGAGAAAACGTGCCGAAGAACTCCAGCAGACGTTTGAACGCCTGCGTAGAACCCTTGAAGGAACGGTTCACGCGCTCGCGGCTACATCTGAAACTACTGATCCATATACCGCGGGGCACCAGCAGCGTGTGGCGTTACTTGCCACGGCTATTGCCAGAAAGCTAGACCTGCCGGAGAAGCAGGTGGAAGGAATCAATGTCGCGGCGACGCTACATGATATCGGCAAAATCTATGTCCCCCCTGCGATCCTATCCCGACCCGGAAGGCTGGCTGAAATCGAATTCAGCATGATAAAGGCTCATCCTACAGTGGGATACGATATCCTTAAAGCGGTGGATTTCCCGTGGCCCATAGCGGAATTCGTTCTGAAGCACCACGAACGACTCGATGGTTCGGGATATCCGCAAGGTCTCCGCGAAGAAGATATACCCGTGGATGCGAGGATCCTCGGCGTGGCGGATGTCGTGGAGGCCATGTCTTCTCACAGACCGTATCGGCCCGCCCTTGGTCTCGAACAAGCTCTGGTTGAAATCCGGGAGAACCGCGGCCTGTTGTACGACGAAAAAGTTGTAGATGCATGCATCTCGTTGTTCAATGAAGATGGATTTACGTTTGAAGATCCCGAGCAACCCGCGGTTCCATGACCTCCCCGATGAACGTACATGTTCACTTATAGCCCAAATTTCTCACCAACTTTCTGCTGCAACCACGGAACTGCATGCGCTATCGTCGTTATACTCACTCAGCCTTCTTGCCGTATCTCAGTGGATACGCCTCCGAGGGCTTCACTTGTATGCCTTGGTATCACAAGCATCTCCATGCTTTCGCCACTAAACCTGGTGAGAAATGCGGGCTAGTGTAATGAGTTAAAAATAAATACTCACAATCGTCAAAATATATTATATTGTAGCCTAACTCAAAAGAGGAGGGCAAAACATGAGTCGAAATGCATATACGAGAGAGTTTCCCGTTCTCTCTGACGAAGAACGTAAGGAGATCGAAAGATTGTCGCAGCGACGAAAGACAAGCCAGGCACTGGCTTTTAGGGCTCG